>ERZ1023839.380-NODE-380-length-12268-cov-8.829198_pt1 | contig 12268 bp, 10 predicted proteins | sample MGYA00380383_ERZ1023839 | MGnify/ENA primary metagenome ERZ1023839 (study PRJEB33179, sample SAMN07449065) | human gut metagenome | biome: Human-gut; feature: Human associated habitat; material: Faeces | host: Homo sapiens | place: India:Kasaragod | collected... | reverse complement strand
TATCTATTTAAATTTTATATTGTTTTTACTTTTGGGCGCAAAGTTACAAAAAAAATATGTTTTTTCCGAATAAAGGGGTGATAAATTAATAATTTTTCTATTAAAAATCCCGATTTGAGCATCAAAATAGTATCGAATGCTCAAATCGGGAATCAATATTCTGTTAAGGCTGGCAGGAAAAGCCATCAGCCCAAACGCTAAAATCCAAAACTGTTGAGGGTTGGAAATCAGTCCAGACTATCCAACCACTTCTTCCCCCACTTACTTTTCAGCCAAAGTAACATAATGGATGCAATCACTGCCAAAACACCATAAACAATAGTCATTCCTTCAGCGAATCCCATCAAAACTATATTTAATGCAAAATCCATAACTCTTATTTTTTATTAATTATCACAAATCCTAAGCAAGCAAAAAAAGTTGTAAGCAGAAGACCTAGCACTAACATACTGAAAAGCCATTGCGCACTTCCTTTCTCGGTTATTAACCCCATGCCACTTCCCAGCACTGTCGTACCGAAAGTTACAGCTGCTAAGTTATAGAAGAACTTTCCTAGTTCCTCCCTACTTGTTCTTGCCCGTTGTTTATCTTCTCTTTGCGTCATAACTCTGATTTTTAAATCAATATTCAGTTTGACTTTGCAAATATAAGAAAATATCCGGCAAAGTGGGATGATTCTGCTCTTTATTTAACAGTTTTTACACGAACTCTACAGGTTTTCCGCCTCCTGCAGCCAGATGGTGGATGCGGCATCGCTAGGCATGCGCCAGTCGCCACGAGGACTGAGGCTCACGCTTCCCACCTTCGGACCATCAGGCAGACAGCTGCGCTTGAACTGCTGGTTGAAGAAACGGCGAACAAATGTCTTGAGCCACTTCTTGATAGTCTCCTCATCGTAGGAATCCGGATCGTTGTCGCTGATCTTCACACGCTCCAGCTTGGTATCGATGAACGCCTTCTTTGCCAGCATGTAAATCTTGGACGGACGGAATCCAAAACGCAGGAAGTAATAGAGGAAGAAATCGTGCAGCTCGTATGGGCCCACCAGGTCTTCCGTCTTCTGTTTGATGTTTCCATTCTCATCGGCAGGAATCAGCTCCGGACTGATAGGCGTATCGATGATGTCGCGCAGGGTGATGCGGCTCTGCTCATCTACCCCACTCTCGGCAACATGGTTCACAAGATGACGGATCAGGGTCTTAGGGATGCTGGCATTCACGCCATACATGCTCATGTGGTCACCATTATAGGTGGCCCAGCCCAGAGCCAGCTCAGAGAGGTCACCGGTGCCTATCACCATACCACCCATTTTGTTGGCAAGATCCATCAGAATCTGCGTACGCTCGCGTGCCTGCGAATTCTCATAAGTTACATCATGCACGCTGGCATCATGACCGATATCCTCGAAATGCTGAGTCACCGCCTTGGCGATGCTGATTTCCCTGATGGTAATGCCCAGACTCTTCATCAGCGAGATGGCGTTATTATATGTTCTATCGGTGGTTCCGAAACCAGGCATAGTAACACCCACGATGCCACGGCGGTCCATCTTCAGCTTATCAAAAGCCTTCACGCAGACGAGCAGGGCAAGGGTGGAATCCAATCCGCCGCTGATACCCACTACCACCGTCTTGGCATGGGTATGGACAATACGCTTGGCAAGACCCATCAGCTGGATATTGAAAATCTCCTCGCAGGAGGCATCCATATCGCTGCTGGTAGGAATGAAAGGATGAGGATTCACCTCACGTTCCAATACGAACTCGCGTTCGTTCTCGGTAGGATCGGCATCGATGTTACGGATGTTGAACTGTCCGCCGAGAACCGAATATTTGATGTTACGCTGGGCGTTGACATAGGTGGAATTGGTGCGACGCTCCGAACGGAGTTTCTCCACATCAACCTGCGCAATAACCATCTGAGGATCAAGAGAGAAACGCTCACCTTGTGCAAGTAAAGCTCCATTCTCATAAACCAGGGCATTTCCGCCATATACCACATCCTGCGTGCTCTCGCCAAAACCACAGGAACTATACACGTATCCGGTCATGGTGCGGGCACTCTGCTGGCTCAGCAGACTCTTCAGATAGTTGTGCTTTCCGATGAGTTCATCGCTTGCAGAGAGGTTGAAGATGAGATCGGCACCAGCCAGTGCCAGCTTGTTGCTAGGAGGAGCCGGAGCCCATACATCCTCGCATATCTCTACGCCAAACTGCACGCCGTCATAAGTGCGGAAAATCTGCACATCCGGAGTCAGCTTCACCTTGTGCCCGGCATAGCGGACCTCGCAGTCGCGCAAATCCTGGGCAGAGGCAAACCAGCGCTTCTCATAGAACTCACTGTAGTTAGGGAGATAGGTCTTAGGCACGATGCCCAGAATCTGTCCGTGCTGGATCACGATACCGCAATTCAGCAGCAGATCGCCAACCACTACCGGAGCGCCGACAATGGAGATGATGTCGAGTTTGCGGGTGAAATCGAGCAGCATCATCACCGCCTGCTCTGATGATTCCAGGAGCATCTGCTGGCGGAAAAGGTCCTGACAGGAATAGCCTGTGATAGACAATTCCGGGAAGGTAATGATCTCTACGCCCTTGCCTTCAGCCTGGGCTATCAGATCTTCTATCTGTTGGGTGTTGAAGATTACATCGCCTACCTTGACGGCAGGGATGGCACTTGCCACCTTCATAAATCCGTACTTCATGTTACTTTGAACTTTGAAATTTGAACTTTGAACTTTATGATTACTTTTATCGGATTGTTACCTGTGTGGCACCATATCCATACTCCTGGAAAGAAGCATCCTGATAGGTGCAGTTCTTATAGCGATAATTCAACTCATGGATGAGTGCCTGGCGCAGAACGCCTTCGCCCTTGCCGTGGATGAAGATAATCTTCTGTCCCTTGTTCTTCTTGTTCTCCGCCATTGTCTTCTTGAAGATATCCATCTGATAATGAAGGATATCAGCAGAATTCATACCAGCAGTTGTTTCAAGAACCTCGTCTGCATGAAGGTCGATGATGAGGGTACCGTCATCCTTCTTGCTCTTTTTCTTGCTGGTGTTGGCAATCACCTTCTCGTCCTTGTACATCTGCTCCTTCAATCGCTTGGAATCGATGACCAGCGGACGGGCTACCTCGTCGTTCTCCACGATGGTGAAGAGATAGGCTGGAGTCTCGAAGAAATCATTCTCCTCGAAGAGATGGAGCTTGTAGAACTTCACTGGGTCCAGGCGGAACTGAACATCCGTAGCTGGCTTCAGCAGGAATGGCTTGTCCTTCTTGTAGGCAATCATCTGGATAGCGATGTGCTCCATCTCATTCAAAGCCTCACGACCGAATTCCTCGATGAAGAGCTTGGTGTTTGGCTCGATTTCACCCTCCGCCTTCAGGGTCCACGCATTGCCCTCGGCTACGAGATAGGTGTAGCGCAGATAGTAGTTGCTATCGTTCACCATATACGATTCGAAGCGGGTGTTGGTTACATCCTTGATATCGATAGGTACGAAGGCGAGGTAAGCACTGAGCTTGTTGCCGCCCGTACGCTCCTGAATCTGCTTCACGAAGGTAATCTCGCGGTCGGCAGCATCATACTCCTCTACGTTCATATCCACATCATTCTCATGCTCGTTCAGGATAGCCTTGATGCTTCTGCTGTCCTGATGCAGTTCGGTGTTGGCATGCTCTTCAGCCTTCTGCTTGGCATCCATCTTGGCAGAGATCATCTTGCCCATGGCATAGTCATCCTGCTCTACCACTACCACCTCGTTGATTGGCATCGGAATCTCGAAACCATCTTCATCCTCTACCAGCACGATATTCTTGCCCTGGAAGCCAGCCACCTTTCCGCCGCCCACTTCGCTCAGGAATCTTACTTTATCACCTTTCTTCATATTTCTATTTATTTTTTTATTTTTATCTCATTATTCATCTATCCTTAAGGATAAATATTTCTAGCCTTAAGGATAAATACACTTATCCTTAACTCAAAATATATTTTCCCCAAAGCGGAATCATTCTTTCAGAAATGAGAATACACTCTTTCAGAAATGAGGATACACTTTGCAAAGGTACAAAAGATATTGCAGAATATGGATGTTTTTAATATTTTTAATGCAAGTAAGAAAATAATCTTGATGAAAAGCACCGGGTTTGGGATATTTTTTATATCTTTGCAAGTAGATTGCATATAGATTGCATATAGTTAGTGTATCACTCTTAAACAATGATTGATTATGATTACATTTCCATGCGCCAAGATCAACCTTGGCTTAAATATAGTAAGCAAGCGCGCTGATGGTTACCACAACCTGGAAACCGTGTTCTACCCTATCCCCCTGACTGATGCCTTGGAGATTAAGCTGATGGGAGAAGAATTTCCTAGCGAGGTAGCGTGCGACCTGAAGATTACAGGCAATGCCGTGGATTGCGATGAACAGAAAAACCTGGTGGTGAAGGCATATAATATGCTGGCTGCCGACTTCAAGATTCCCCGCATTCATACTCATCTCGTCAAGCGAATCCCATCTCAGGCAGGAATGGGTGGCGGCTCTGCGGATGCTGCCTATATGATTCGTCTGCTCGATGAGCGTTTCCGCCTGAACATCGGTATTCCTGAGATGGAGCGATATGCTGCCAAATTGGGTGCCGACTGTGCCTACTTCATCAGTGCGGATCCAGCCGATGGAGATACCGCCTGCTATGCCGAGGGTATCGGCGATGTACTGATGCCGGTAAGCGGTCCGGGAGATAACATGAAGGGATATTACATTGTGGTGGTGAAGCGCGATGACATCGCCGTAAGCACCAAGGATGCCTACGCTGCCATCACTCCTAAGAAGCCTGCGAAATGCTGCCGCGACATCGTTCGCCAACCTATCGAGACCTGGAAGGATGAGCTTGTCAACGATTTCGAGGCGCCTATCTTTGCGATGCATCCAGAGCTTGCCGAAATCAAGCAGAAGCTCTATAACCTCGGTGCTGTATATGCAGCCATGAGCGGAAGCGGCAGTGCCATCTTCGGCATCTTCAAGCATAAGCCTGCCAATATCGAAGAGCAGTTCGAAGGAATGTTCTGCAAAGTATTAAAACTTTAGATTTAAAATATTATAATGAACGAAGAAACACATCAGAAACTGATGACTATCAAGCGAAGCTTTCGCTTGTTGATGAACGGTCCGGGTTCGCAATCCATGCGCGACAAGGGCTTGGGATATAAACTGAATTGGGGTGTGCCCTTCTATGAATTGAAGAAGATGGCGCAGGAATACGGTAAGGATTACGACCTCGCCATCGAACTCTGGAAGGAGGATATCCGAGAGTGCAAGATTCTTGCCACCCTCATCATGCCTGCCGACAAGATGCTGACTGAAATCACGGATATCTGGATGGAACAGGTACAGAGCCAGGAAATGGCTGAAATGCTTGCCTTCAACCTGCTGCAATATGTGGAATATGCGCCGGTGATTGCGTATCAATGGATTGCAAGCGATAAACCGCTGTATGAAATAGCTGGTTTCCAGCTTCTAGCCCGCCTCTTTGCGAATGGTAAGGAGCCTAACGATCGTGGAATCAATGAATTCCTGGATCAGGCTGCCGTGGCATTGCAGGGTGATAATATGGGAGTGAAGCATGCGGCCGCCAATGCCGTGATGCGCTTCTGCGATTTCGGAGAGGATTTCGAGAAGATTGCTCAGGGGGCACTCAAGGGTATCTTCGAAATATAATTTTATCTGCGGAGAATCATTCATCGGATCTCACGCGGAGTTTTTATTCATCGGATCACGCGGAATTATCGGAAACATTCTTGTTTTTCGGATTACGCACTGAATTTAGACGGAAAGCGACCTGTTCGGTCGAGGGAGCTGAAACCACATTTGATAGGGTCACGCAGATTTCGCAGATAACGCAGATTTTTTTGATAGACTCTTTTTATGTCCCACAGATTCCACAGATATACACAGATTTTTGACCTAAAATCTGCGTCATCTGCGAAATCTGCGTGACTATACATCATGCAGTTCCGGTTCCTCGACCGAACAGGTCGCTTTCCGTCTAAATTCAGTGCGTAATCCGAAAAACAAGAATGTTTCCGATAACTCCGCGTATTCCGATGAAAAATATCACATAACGAAAAATATCACATGAAATACTTCTGGTATTCATTTTCGAAATTCGGAGTGAAAACACCTTTGCCGATGTTTTCCTTGATTTCTTCCTTACTCCAGAATCTGCCACCAGACAACTCTTCCTGGCTCGGCTTCACTTCACCATCATATACACAACGGTGAACATACACCAGCTTCTTTTCTCTCTGACTCTCAAAGACATAATGTCCTAAAGACTCCGGTTCGAAATCGGTGATACCCAGCTCCTCCCTCACTTCACGATGAAGCGCCTGGTTCACACTCTCGCCTAAATCCACATGTCCACCACAGGCAGTATCCCATTTATCAGGCTGGATATCCTTCCACGCCGGACGGTGCTGGAGATACAGTTCCCCCTTACTATTAAATACATGCAGATGAACCACAGGATGCAATATCTTGCATCCATCATGGGCATGACCTCGGGTGATGGCACCCAAGATATTACCCATTTCATCTACTATCGGAAATTCCTCGTTCTTATTATCTGTCATATTAACTTCTGAACTAGCGAAACTAGAATTGATGATTTATAATGTTCCGTACTCCTCAGAATAGCGGAGCATCTGGTCGGTATAACTCTCCTCGTAATCGAGATTTACATCGATAGGATTACCCTCCTCATCATAGACGAGCGTCATCTTTGGATTGATGAAACCCTTGTATGGAGCCAGATTCAGCTTCTTGTATCTTGCCAGAATCTCGCGATGCAAGTCTGGATCAATATTCACGGCATACTTCTCTACTAACTGGCGAGCTGCCTCGAAATCTCCCTCACTCTTGATTCGCTGAATCTCTGCAAGGAGTTCTCCGAAGAGATGACGGAGCTTCACGTAATCATTCACCTTCACATAGGTGCGGGTGGTTACGATATTACCCTCAGAATCCTTCAGGGCATCCTCGGCAGAAGCATAGCTTACTTCTTCCGTAACCAGTTCCACGGCTCCCTCGGCATGCTCCAGCGTCCACCAGGCAATGAGGGCACGGTTTCTCATGTGCGCCTCCTCTATCTTGTCACCCTCCTTGATTCGGATGGTCTGGGTGAGCAAACCGTTCATCAGATAGCTGTAATACTGCGCCTTGTAAGCTTCATCATTCGGAGTCAGCCACAACTCAACCAACTTATGGTCAGCCACATAGTACAGACCGAAGAGATCGGCTCTCGCCTCCTCTATCGTGTTGCCATACGCCTTCAGGGCATCAGGATCGGTGCCAGGAAGAAGCTGACCGCTGCCGTGTCCAAGACACTCGTGAAGGTCGGTATGCAGGTCGTCAGTGATATCAGCATACTGGTTCATCAGCGCCACAGTCTCCTCATCGATGACAAACTCATCTCTGAATCCGTTGCCCTGAGCCGCCTTGTTGTAGGCATCAGTCAGGTTGCCGATGGTAACGCTCTTCGAACCGTGCTCCTGACGGATCCAGTTGGCATTAGGCAGATTGATGCCGATAGCCGAAGCAGGATATTCCTCACCGCCGAGCATCGCCGCACAGATTACATTGGCGGTAACACCCTTCACCTCCGGTTTGCGGAAACGTGGATCCACAGGCGAATGATCCTCAAACCACTGAGCATTCTTACTGATGGTCTGGGTTCGCTGGGTAGCCTCCAGGTCCTTGTATTCCACGATACCCTCCCAGGTACCTTTCAATCCCAAAGGGTCGCCATATACTTCGATGAATCCGTTGATGAAATCCACCATGCCTTCGTGCTGCTCTACCCAGGCGATACTGTATCGGTCGAAATCCTCAAGATTACCGGTGCGATAGAACTTCACGAGCAGGTCGATGACATGCTTCTGTCCCTCATTCTCAGCGAATTTCTGCGCCTTGAGCAACCAGGACACGATTTCCTTGATAGGCTCACTATAGAGTCCATCCTCCTTCCACACCAGCTCAATCATCTCGTTGTTGCGCTTGGTGAGCTTGGAATTGAGTCCGTAAGATGGTGGTGTCGGGTTAGACGCATCCTTCAATCGGGCATAGAATCTCTCCACTTCCGCCTGAGTCACATCCTCATAGAAGTTGCAGGCAGAAGTCTTCACCAGGTCTTCGCCATCGGTCTGGTTCACTCTCTTCGGCATCACCTCCGGATCGAAGATGACAGGTACGAGCTGAGCGAGGAGATCTTCCTTGCTCTCTCCTCTCTTGAGGGGCAACTCATCTTCAGAGATTTCCTCCATCAACTGATAGAAGAATTCCTCAGAGAATCCCGGCTTGAATTTCTCGCAGCCATAATGATGATGGATGCCGCTGGCAAACCATACGCGCTTCAGATATACTTCGAAAGCCTTGAATTCTTCGGAATCGCAAACGGAAGAAGTTTCGATTTGAGTAGTAGAATCGCTTGCTGTCTCTGTGTTTTCGATAGCCTCTCCGCTGAAACCCTTGTAATGGCGATAGATTGCCTCCAGGGTTTTGCGAATGCGCAGGTTGTACTTTCCCTGCTGGTCGAACGTGATGTCACGTCCCATCAGGGTAGCCTTTGCCAGGCAGTAAATATACAATTTCTGATTGAGCGACAATGCATCGAATCCCTTCAGCTCGTAACGCAGCATCTGGATGTCGGCAAAGCGCTCGTGGGTGTTTACATTACAATTTGCCATGTTCTAAACCTTTATTTCTAGCGCAAAAGTACGACAATTATTTGGATTTTCAAACTTTTCAGCCAACTTTTCTTATTTTATTGAAAGAAATGTAATAAATCTCCCGTTTTTTACGTAACTTTGCAGGAATATCCAACGAAAAAGAAGAAAATATAGTTAAGAAATATGCAAATCAACGAGATATTGAAATCTTACTTCGGATACGATTCCTTCCGACCCAACCAGGAAGCCATCATCCGGGAAGTGATGCAAGGTAACGACTGTCTGGTGCTGATGCCGACGGGCGGAGGAAAGAGTCTGTGCTATCAGGTTCCGGCGCTGGCGATGGAGGGAACGGCAGTGGTCATTTCGCCACTCATCAGTCTGATGCACGACCAGGTGGAAGTCCTCAAGGCGAACGGCATTCCAGCCGAAGCTCTCAACAGCGGCAACGATGTAACCGATGATCTCATCATCCGCAGAAGATGCGAAGCGGGCGAACTGAAACTACTCTATGTCTCTCCCGAAAAACTCCTCAGCGAGATACCTTATCTGTTCAGCAACATCAAGATTTCGCTCTTCGCCGTGGATGAAGCCCACTGTATCAGTCAGTGGGGCCACGATTTCCGTCCGGAGTATTCCCAGCTCGGACTCCTGCACGAGAAATTCAATGGCGTGCCGGTGATGGCGCTCACGGCTACAGCCGATAAGATTACCCGAGAGGACATCATCAACCAGCTGCATCTGAACGGACAGACCTTCGTGAGCAGTTTCGATCGTCCGAACCTCAGTCTCACCGTGCGCCAGGAAAGCACGAAGAAGGAGAAGCTGAAATTCATTTACCATTTCATCGCCCGTCGCCCAGACGAGGCAGGCATCATCTACTGCCTCTCGCGCAAGAATACGGAGATGGTGGCAGAGGCTTTGCAGGAGCATGGCATACAGGCAGAAGCCTATCATGCCGGACTCTCCGCCCAGCAGCGAGCCTCTGTACAGGAACGTTTCAAGATGGATCAGATAGAAGTGGTGTGCGCTACCATCGCCTTCGGAATGGGTATCGACAAGGGCAACGTGCGCTGGGTGATTCACTACAATATGCCGAAGAGCATCGAGAGCTTCTATCAGGAGATAGGACGAGCCGGAAGAGACGGCGCTCCTGCCGATACTGTATTGTTCTATTCGATGGCAGATATCATCACTCTCCGTTCGTTCTGCGAAGAAAGCGGACAGAAATCGGTGAATCTGGAAAAACTGAGAAGAATGGAAGAATACGCAGAATCGAGAGTCTGCCGAAGAAGAATCCTCCTGAATTATTTCGGAGAGACCTCCAGTAAGGATTGCGGTCATTGTGATGTCTGCAACAATCCTCCACGCACTTTCGATGGTACCGTGCTTACCCAGAAGGCGCTGAGTGCCGTGGTCCGTGCGGGAGAAAAGATTGCCGTAGGTACCTGCATAGAGATATTGAGAGGTATGCAGACGCCTGCCATTGCGAGAAATCACTATAACGAATTGAAGACCTTCGGTGTGGGCAAGGATGTGAGTGTACGCGATTGGCAGACCTATCTGCTGCAGATGCTCCAGATGGGATTCTTCGAGGTAGCGTATAATATGCATAACCAGATGAAGGTTACGCCATTGGGCTGGAAGGTTCTCAAGGGAGAACACCAGGTTTCATTGGCGATTATGGAGAATGAAGAGCGGGCTCCTCGTCAGCAAAGGGTCAACAGACCTTCAAGAGGAAGCAGCATCCCTGTAGTTCATGCCGAGCGTGTGATTTTCGAGGACGAAATGGCGGGTGTAGAAGATAAGAAGCTTTTCGAATATCTGCGTAAGATCCGTAAGAATCTTGCCGATGAACAGGGCTATCCTCCATACATCGTGTTATCAGATAAGAGTCTGCACGAATTGACGAAGATGAAGCCAACCACCCTCCAGGCATTCGGTCTCATCAGTGGTATCGGCGAATTCAAGATCAAGAAATATGGCGATACATTTATCAAAGCCATCAAGAAATATACAGGCAAATAAAAAAAGGAGAGGTAACCTGGGCCAACAAGTTACCTCTCGAATTTGAAATAACGGCATGGAGAAGCTAATTATTCTAGCTTCCTCCCATAATATCTAACGTAGAAGCTTAGTTATTCACGCTTCCACCCACGATATCCAACAATTCATTCGTAATGGCCTGTTGACGACTCTTGTTGTACTGAAGATTCAGTTCACGCAAGAGTTCATCGGCATTATCCGTAGCAGTCTGCATGGCAACCATACGGGCTGCATGCTCACTCGCCTGACTATCCAACAAAGCAGTGTAAACCATCAGATGAAGCTGCTTAGGAATCAATACACCCAAAACAGTCTCCAGATCCGGCTCCACGATGAAGTCATCGTTCAGAGGATGCGCCTCTGCACGCTGTCTTTCATCCTCACCAGCCTGCTTCTTGCGCAGATACTCCTGAGCCTTCGCCGTAGCCACATTCGATGTGAGGTCACGGTCGTTGTCCTCTCCTATCGCCTCTGTGCTGAGGTCGATAGGCAGGAAAGTCTTCTGGGTCAGGATCTGCGAACCGGCACTCTTGAAGTGGTGATAGATCATCTCCACCTTGTCAAGTTCGCCAGCAGCATACTGCTTGGCAAGCTTGCGGGCGATGTCGGCACAAGCGCTTGAATTAGGATGATCGGCAAGATCCATGAAGTTACCGCCAATCTTCAATCCCAGCTTCTGTGCCTTCTCAGCCACCTTTCTGCCGATAGGATATACCGTGATGTCGTCAATGCCATGAGCCTTATACTCGTCCACCGCCTGAATCATCATCTTGATGACGTTGGAGTTGAAACCACCACACAAGCTGCTGTTAGAGCTATATACGATGAGAGCCACACGTTTGATTTCCTTGTGCTCCACCTGCAACTCATGGTCCACATTCGGAGTACTCACCAGGAAGCTCTTCAGGATATGCTCCAGCATATTCTCATAAGGCAGCATATTCTGGATAGCTACCTGAGCATGATGCAACTTGCTGGATGCCACCATCTTCATCGCACTCGTAATCTTACGGGTACTGTTGACGCTGGCGATGCGAGTCTTAATCTCTTTTAACGACGGCATAGGCTATTACGCTTTATATTGTCCTGCAACATTAGCATTCGTATGATTGATCACCGGGATGCAATCGTCGTTGATCTTACCATCAGCCAAAGTCTCGATTACGTCGGCGTGCTGGCTGCGCATAGCGTCGAGGAACTGATCCTGGCAATCGCGAACCTTGTCCATTGGCACGTCGTGCATCAATCCGTGCACACCACAATAGAGGATAGCCACCTGCTCGCCCACTGGCATAGGGCGATACTGAGGCTGAACCAGCAACTGGTCGTTCTTTCTACCACGGTCCAGTGTCATCGCTGTTACGGCATCCATATCGCTTGAGAACTTAGAGAAAGCCTCCAGCTCACGATACTGAGCCATATCAATCTTCAGGGTACCAGCCACCTTCTTCATACTCTTGATCTGGGCAGAACCACCTACACGAGATA
>ERZ1023839.378-NODE-378-length-12383-cov-13.536502_pt1 | contig 12383 bp, 15 predicted proteins | sample MGYA00380383_ERZ1023839 | MGnify/ENA primary metagenome ERZ1023839 (study PRJEB33179, sample SAMN07449065) | human gut metagenome | biome: Human-gut; feature: Human associated habitat; material: Faeces | host: Homo sapiens | place: India:Kasaragod | collected... | reverse complement strand
GTATCACAGTTTAAATCACATTTACCATCGCCATTGGTATCTTGATTCATTAAGTTTCTATCTGGCTTACCATCCATGTCAATATCAATATTAAAATGAGGAGTTCTATCTTTGCCATAATCAATGTTAGTATCCGGCTTACCATCACCATCTGTATCACAGTTTAAATCACAGAAACCATCACCATCGGTATCACCATTTAAATCAATAATACCGTCTCCATCTGTATCACAATTCCAATCACACTTACCGTCATTATTCGTATCACAATTGATTTTACAAGTACCATAGTAATGTCTTGTCTTATCTCCATACATTTTTAAATATAAAAAAGTTGAACCGAGTAAAAGCAATAAAATAATTACAAAAATAATAAGCATACGTACAAACATGGAACGAGAAGCTTTTTCTTTTTCTTCCTCTATAAGTTCTTTGTATTGTTCTTCGTAATCAACATACTCTTTTGGTTCCTTGTTTAAATCTTGATTCATCGTAACAACTCTCCAATCCCTATCTTATAAAAGAATTATAACACATGAAAAAATTTTATACAATAAAAAAACTCTTGAAAAACATCAAGAGTAATTTATTAAAACAGAATTGTAAAACTATACAACTTCTACTTTAATTTGACCAGCTAATGATTTACCTGAAGCAGCTTCATTTTGATCAGCGGCAGTATTAATAAATTCTACTACAACATAATAGAAAGTATCAGCACCAGTTGTACTAACATTTACAGCATTTGAAGCAGTTAATGTATAAGCAGTAGTTGCTTTAAGAAGATTAGCTGTAGTTACTTCTGTACCTAAACCTGAGTTATCAGTATCGTTAGTACATTCTTCATATAATTTAGAATCAACTGATTTTTTAGTACAAGCAAAATAATTGTCAGTAATAGATACTTCTGTATCACTTTTGTATAAAGAAATTTTTAATGAACCATCAGCAAAATCATTTTTTGTTGTATTATAAGTGATTTTGACATTTGGAACAGTTCCTTGTGCACTCTTAGCGTTAACTTTGATTGCAGCAACTTCTTTATGTCCAGGATATACACCAGTTTCAGTGAATGAACCAGCATTACTTGATTCAGTAATAGTGATAGCATCTGCTTTAGCAGCGTCTGAAGCAGTTATATTAGTTTTACCTTGATCAGCAGTTCCACCTCCGAAATTGTTAGTAGTTGTAATTGAGAAGTAAGCAAATGTTGCACCTACAACGGCTACTAATAATGTAGCAACAGCGATAACTGTTAATAATACCATATTTTTCTTTTCCATATATTTTTTATCTCCTCTCTATGATAAAAATATATCAAAATTTTAGATAAAGTTCAAGTCCCTTTTTTGAAAAACAGAAAATGTTATTTCTTAATATCTAAATAGCTCAATATTTATCGCACGTAAATAGATTTTAAGAAAAGTTAAGATTTAATATTTTAATACTATAATTTTAATAACTTATAATATTTTGAATTAAAAAGAACTTTTAATCTTATTTTTTCATTTTAAATAAAAGATGAATTTTTTTCATTTTTATGATAAACTTACAACAGAATAGGTGGTAAAAATGAAAAAAGTTATTTTTGGATTATCCAGTCTTTTAATACTTGTCATTATTTTTTTTAGTGGCTATCTTGTTTATATAGGGAAAGTTAAGAATATGTTACGATATCAAGAAGTCGATATTAATACACCTTATATTCAAAATATCTATCACTCTGTTATTTTAGAAAATAACTTGGAAAGCAAATTTGATTTTTATGCCGAAGAGAAAATGAATAATACTTATCTTTTGAATTTAGGAATTCAAAATAATACATCTAATAGTATTTCTTTTGAACATATAAAAAAAAGTATTAAATACTTAACCAATTATCAAACAGTTTATCCTCATAGTCTATGTGGATACAACTACATAGCAAGTACTCAAAGTTTTCTTAAAGTAGACAATTGTGAACCAACATACAATTATGATTTTTATACTCAGTTAGTAAGTGCTAAAGAAAATGATATTGACTTAGTATTAGAGGAAAAAAATATTTTTTATACCAAAGATTTCATAAACGATAGTTATTATATAACGCTGTACAAAGATATCACACAAAAAGAAGTAATTGACAATATAAATATTAATGATGAAAATGACTTGAAACAATTATTAAATATTTATTTAGATAAAGCCTCTACTTATCAATATACTTTTGAGAAAAAAAATAAACACTATGTTTTCCAAAATATTAAAAAAATCTAGTTTTAAGCTAGATTTTATTTTGTCAAAACTTCAATATCATCATTATGAGATAAAGCGTTGTTTTCTTGATCCATAATAACATTATTTTGAGCATTACTATTTGGATTAATTGTAGAAGAATTTAAAACATAATTAAGTGTTTTATTTTGAGCCATGGAAGCTAATGATTTTAAATCCAATTCTTCTTCCTGTTTGTTGAATCTGGAAATGCCTTTTTTCTGTTCAGATTGATCTACAAAATAACCGATAAGTGAAAATAATAGAAGTAAAGCTATAATTAAAAACCATAAATAATTATTAGCCAAAAAATTGGTAAATGCTTCCATTAACAGCGCTCCTTTTCTAGATCATTAAATGCTAAAAAAGACTTAACGTCTTTTATAAGTATTCAACAATAGCAACATTTTTTTCAAGTTTTTCAATTAAATCTTCACGATCATATTTATTAAAAATACCCGTAAAATTACTGTAGTCTAGTAAAAATAATTCATAATAATTAAAGAAAATATCATGGACATTTTTAACACCTAAGTCTATTAAATATTGTAAATTAGCTTTTACAAGTTTTTTATTTCCATCTAAAGTTTCAAGCATAACATCTGCCACTGAATCTTTAAATTTTGCGATTTCTTCTTTAGAAAAACCAAGGGATTCCAAAAATCTCATTATTTTACCCCCATTCCTAAACCAGCTGCCATATTTTTAGTTTTTTGAATAGCGATTGCTCTTAATTTAGCTGGAGTACTTAAATTTTTAATAAATTCGTCATCTTTAATTTCAGAAATTTCCTCTTTTGTGAACAAAGCCATTTTAGAATAAGGAAGAACAAAAGAAACATCAGGTTCAATACCTTGTTCTTTTAAATCATCAACAACGTTATAAGATTCATCGCCATTAATAGAAAAATTAATATATGCCATTTTTAAAGTATTATTGGGAATATTATCTCCAAAATAATTTTTAAATTTAGAAAATTCTTTTAATTCTGCCATTATATCCTCCTTAATAAGCCATTAATGGGACTTCTTTGGGATCCATTCCATTATTTTTCATTGTATCAATAGATTTTTGTAATTCAGCAAGATTATATTTGACTAACACTTTTGGGTTTAAATAAATATCTAGTACCTCTTTACCTGAAGCCAATAATAATTTAACTTTATCAACAAGTTCTTTGTCATACATCATATCTATGTGATTAATATATACATCACTTGCAAAACCAGTAGATTTCATAAAATCAATGTTTTTTATAACTAAATCCTTATCAAAATTATCAATCAATTTATTAATTTCATCACTGGTAAAATCTAAATAGTCAATGCCTTTTTCTTTTAAAGTTTCAATAACTTCTGTTTTAATATCAACAGATTCTTCTTTTGGTTCTTCTATACTAAATTCCGTATCAATATCAAAAGTAGGAACTTTAATATCATCTATTTCATCTGGTTCTTCATCTACCATTGTTTTAGCTTCTTGTAAAACTTCTGAAATGGATTTACCTACTCTAGCTCTACCTTTTACTTTTTCATCATATTGGAATAAAGCATCTTCTGGGAACATTAAAATCTTAGCAGTTTCTCTTTGTTCTGCTTCATTAAAGCCAAAATCTTGTAGTAAGCTAGTAATAGAATCTCTTGTAATATTGATATGACCTGTTAAGGCTAATTCAAAATATTCATTTAATTTATCTTGGTTTGCTAAAGCTGCATCTTTACGAATACCAAGTTCTTCAATTGCAGTAATTGCCCCATTCATTTCTTCTTCTACTTTAACAAGTTCATCTTCTGCTTTTTTAGTATCTTTTTCCACAGTTTCTATTGTCTTGGGAAGATTTTTTTCAACCTTTTCAAGTAATCCTTTTGGGTCAAAATCAACATTTAATTTGCTTAAAACTGTTTCATAATCTTCACGATGGATACTACCTAAAACCTCTTTAAATTTATCGCCCTGTTCCTCTAATTCTTTACGTTGCTTTTTTAAATCAGCAATATTTTTTTGCAAGTTAGCTTTCTCATCGGTTGTTCTTGCTTTCGTTGCTTCTGCCTTTGCTTTTTGGCGATCCATTTCTTTTAAAATATCACTATCTGCTCCACGAAGGTTATATAATTTATCTAATAATGTTTCAGTATTGACTGTCATCTAAGCCACACTCCCTCTATTCTGGGTTAATTATAACAAAATAAAATTCCTTTGTAAATAGATGTTTTTAAAATTAAATTTCCCTCATTAACCAATTACAAAAATCATCATAAACTATAATTGAACAAAAGGAGGAATTTGTTTGAAAAAGAAAATTATTTTAACTTTACTATGTTTAGTCATTGTTATTTTAATGTGTTGTTGTTATGAATTTTTTAAAGAAAACAAGGAAGAAAACTTAACAACTATTAAGTTAGCAGAGGTTACCCATAGTCCTTTTTACGCTCCTTTTTATGTAGCATTAGAAAAAGGATATTTTAAAGATGAAGGCTTAAATATCGATCTTATTTTAACACCAGGTGCGGATAAAGTTTCTGCTGCAGTATTATCTGGAGATGTTGAAATTGGGTTTGCAGGTCCAGAAAGTGCCATTTATATTTATAAAGGTGGCGAAGAAGATTATTTAATTACCTTTGCAGGTTTAACAAAAAGAGATGGTCAATTTATCATTTCTAAAGAAAAAGATTTTGAATGGAAAGATTTAGTTGGTAAAGAAATTTTGGTAGGAAGAAAAGGTGGTATGCCTGCTTTAAATTTTCTAAATGCTTTAAAAAATGCCGGCTTAAATGAAAAAGATTTAAACATTAATTACTCCATTGATTTTGCATCCTTAGGTGGTTCTTTTATTGGGGGCATTGGTGATTATGTCAACTTATTTGAACCAAATGCTACAAAATTAGAAAAAGAAGGTTATGGATATGTCGTTGCCTCTATTGGAGAATTGTCTGGCGAAATGCCTTATACAGCCTACTATACTAAAAAAAGTTACTTAAATGGTCATGAAGAAACTTTAAAAAAATTTAATAAAGCCATCAATAAAGGTTTAGAATTTGTTTTAAATAATGATGAAACAAAAACTGCAGAGATTATTTTACCTCAATTTAAAGATAGTAGTTTAAATGATTTAAGTCGTATCATAACCCGTTATAAAGAAAGTGACAGTTGGTTAGCAAATACTACTATTTCTGAAGAAAGTTATAAAAACTTAGAAGATTTAATGATTGAAAATAACTTACTTGACGCATACGTGCCTTTTAATGAATTAGTTAAAAATTTCAATGAATAGTCTTTTAGAGATTAAAAACTTGAAGAAAAATTATGTTACACCAAAAGAAGAAATTAAAGCTATTGATAATATCAATTTAACTATTTATCCAAATGAAATTGTCACACTTGTCGGAACAAGTGGATGTGGAAAGTCTTCACTTTTAAGCATTTTAGCGGATATTGAAAAGCCAAGTGCCGGAAGTTTCTATTTTAATAAAAAAGATATTACGATTGGTTACATGTTACAAAATGACGCTTTGTTACCGTGGTTATCTATTTTAGATAATGCTTTACTAGGATTAAAAATTAAGAAAAAATTAACGGAAGATAATATTTCATATGTTAAAAAGTTATTAACCGATTATCATTTGGATGAATTTATGGATAAATTTCCTAAAGAATTATCAGGTGGTATGAGACAAAGAGTGGCATTAATAAGAACACTTGCTTTAAAACCAGATATTTTATTATTAGATGAACCATTTTCTGCCCTAGATTATCAATCAAGACTTTCTATTAGTGATGACGTTTATAACATTATAAGAAAAGAAAAAATAACCACAATTATGGTATCTCATGATATTGCGGAAGCTATTTCAATGTCTGATAAAGTTATTGTTTTATCTAAAAGACCTTGTCATATCAAAAAGATTTATAACATAGATCTCACTAACAAAAAAAATCCTATTGAAAATAGAAAAGCAAAAGAATTTGCATCTTATTATGATCAAATATGGAAGGATCTGGATTATGTCAATTGAGGTAAAAAAACTTATTCAAAAAAAAAGAAGACAAAAGTACTTTATTTTATTTATTCAAATAGCTTCTATTTTACTCTTTTTATTTCTATGGGAATTCTTAAGCAATCATAAAATTATAAATCCGTTCATTTTTTCAAGTCCGAGTAATATTTGGAAAACTTTAAAAGATTTATATTTGTCTAATGGTTTATTTGAACATATTTTTACTACCCTTTATGAAATTGTTATTGCCTTTTCAATCGGTATTTCCTTAGGATTTATGATATCTATTATTTTATATGAAATACCTTTGCTTTATAAAATTGTAGATCCATTTTTAACAATGTTAAATAGTTTACCTAAGGTAGCTTTAGGACCGATGATTATTATTTGGGCAGGCGCAAACACCAAAGCGATTATTATCATGGCTTTATTAATTAATTTGATTGTCAGTATTTTAAACATATATAACGGTTTTGATAATATTGATGAAACGAAACTTAAACTTTTTAAAACATTTAAAGCATCTCGAATGCAAACATTCCTTTACTTAATTCTACCTGCTTCCTTTAAATCTGTGATTGCCTCTTTAAAAATTAATATTTCAATGACATTAATCGGTGTTATTATGGGAGAATTTTTGGTGAGTAAAAAAGGAATTGGATACTTAATAATTTACGGAACACAAGTTTTTAATCTAAATCTTGTAATGAGTGGCATTGTTCTTTTAATCATTTTATCTTTTATTTTATATGAATTCATTTCATTTATTGAAAAAAAGCTATCACAAAACAGATAGCTTTTTAAATACTCAAATGGTGCTGAAAACAGGATTCGAACCTGCGACCTACGCGTTACGAGGGCGTTGCTCTACCAACTGAGCCATTTCAGCAACAAAATCATTATATAACATTTTTTAGAAAAATGCCATAAAATTGTTGCTATTTATTTTATTTATGATATAATAAATAGCGTCAAAGCAAATTGCAGGTGTAGTTAAATGGTATAACTCTAGCCTTCCAAGCTAATATCGGCAGTTCGATTCTGCTCACCTGCTCCATTGACGAATCTGTTCGAACTATTTAGTTTGAACTTGATATATAGAATCAATCGAAAGATTGATTTTTTTGTGTCTTACAAAGAAGTCATCCTAAAGAAAGGATGGTGTTTATGATTAATATTATCAAACAAGAAATACCTATTGATGAATCACTTAAAAAGAAATTAGAGTTTATTTGTGATTTTTGTAATACTACTCCTACATTTATAAATGGAAGTATTAGAAAAATTGATAAATCTAATTTGGCTTATGTTGAACCTCACAAAGTAATTATCAATAATATAATGTTTCTTGTTTTTAATTATTCTAATGATGTTTATATCAAAAACTTTGGTAATAAAATTAAAATCAATGAATTAGAAGATTATTTAAAGCATACCAACTAGTAATTTTGCCCTAAATAGTTTATAATTAGATTAGAAAAACTTATATCTGATTTATTTATGGGCGAAGTAGTACAAATAAGCCTAGTTGTACTGCTTCGCTCTTTTTTAGTAAAGGAGATGATGATAATTGGATGAGGTAAAAAAAGTTTGTGGTCTTTATATGAGAGTATCAACTCATACTCCTAAAAGTGAGAAAAATTGCTAAATTAAAGGCTTAAAGTTGTAATAAATCTCAATATTTTGCTCTTTATCAACAACAATTTTACCTATAAGGGCTGATAATAATTCTCTACTTGGTTTTTTAATCTTTAAATAGGCTTGAATTACATTTTTGTATTGTTCATCTTCCTTTGAATTGATTTTATTCTTTAATTGGTATAATTTAAGTTCTAAATCGTGTTTATCACTCTTCATTTTGGTTTTTTCTTGGGTTAATAGATTATATTGTCTTAAAAACATCTCTTCATCTATTATACCTTTTAACTTATCTTTATAGATTTTATCAATATATGTGTCTTGTGATGACAATTTATTCTTAATTTTAGTTAATTTACTCTCTAACTCGGCTTGTAATTTTAATGTCCTATTATTATTTTTAAGTATTTCCTCAAAATTACTTGTTTTTAGATATTGGCGACATTTTTTTCTAATATCTTTTAATACTTCTTCCTCTAAATCAAAATAATTAGTCTTATGATTGCTACAAAGATGATATTTTGAATACTTTTTATAGGTAGAACATATACAATAGGCTTTTTCTACTTCTTCGCCATTTGCTTTTGTATATTTTGACCTGTCAATACCTAATCTATGCCCACAATCTTTACAATACATAAAACCTCTTAATAAATATGGTAGTTCTTTGCCATAATTATTTCTATTCTTATCACTAATATTTTGGACTATATTAAATGTTTCCTCATCAATGATAGAGGGACAAGCACCTTTAACAACTATCCACTCATCTTGTTTGTATCTTCTTCGTGATTTTGTCTTATAACTTGTTTTATATTGTTTTCCCTGTGCTAAATTACCAATATAAGTGGGGTTTCTTAATATATCTCTCACTGTTGATGTTTGCCACATACCATAAGTGATTTTAGGATTTTTATATACTTTACCTTTATATACACTTGGACTTGGTATTTTCTCATCAGTTAAAGTATTACATATTGTTGTTAAGCCCATACCACTTTTAGCCATTTCAAATATTCTTTTAACTATTGGGGCTGTTTCTTCATCAATTATTAGTTCGTGCTTGTCATAAGGCAAGTTTTTCTTATAGCCATAAGGTTCGGTTGCTCCCATAAACTTACCTAACTTTTTTTGTGATGATAAGGTGGCTTTTATCTTCTTTGAAATATCTTCAACATACATTTCATTAAATAAAGCCTTAATCATTATTTTGTTATTGTCCTTATTCTTATCAAAACTATCATAATCTTCACTAACTGAATAATACCTAACATTTCTATCTGGAAAATACTCGGTAGCATAATAAATACTTTGAGGCATATTCCTACCTAATCTACTTGTATCTTTTGAGATAACCATATTTATTTTTTTCTTTTCTATATCTTCAAGTAATCTTTGAAAATCTTTTCTATCAAATTGAGTTCCACTAACTCCGTCATCAATATATGTATCTACGACCTCTAAATCATTTTTAATTACATACTCCATTATGTAATCTCTTTGGTTAGAGATACTATCACTTTCACCTCTACCTTCTTTTACATCTGCTATTGATAATCTTAAATATATACCTACTTTAAATGTTTCATTAGTCATAATTTTTACTCCTTTCGCACCTAACGAAACACATTTTTAATATACATCTATATTATACCATTTTAGCCCTTATTTTAAAAGGCTTTTAGGCTATTTTATGCCTATTTTTCAATGATATTTTCGTTATAAAATAATATTAAAAATTGTTCCATAATTTCTTGTAATGTTTTACCATTTTCATTAAATACACTTGTTATATTCATAAGTTTTAAACTTCCTTTCAAAAATCAAAACTTATACCGATATAAGTAGCATTATCTATGCCTTTTCTTGCTTAAGCACCCATAGAATACCAACTATAAGGACATAAAACGAGCAACAAAAAAAGCCCCATTTTTAAAATATGGGGTGTTGAAAATAAAGGGAAAAGCACGAAAAAAGTTCATTATTTCGGACAAAAATAAGTAAAATACAACGAAAAAAAGTTGCTGAAAAACTATTTTTTTTTACTCAAAAACTTAGTATGATGAAATCACAAAGCAAGTCGACAAGTTTTGTAAATACACGAAAGGAGTTGAAAAATATGTTAGATGAAAAAACTAAAGAACAATTACAAATACTTGATGAGAAATCTAAACGAGTATTAGATATTTGTGATATAAAACACGAGTTAGTTGCTACAATGTTAAAGAAAGATACTTGTAATAAAATATCACAAGAAGAAATTGATAGATTTAATAACTATTTAAATGTTATTGTTAAAAGTAATAAATCAAGTAATAATTTGAATAATCGTATATCAAGTATATATGAATTAGTTAAAAACCATTATAAAGATTATCAAAAACTTAACTCTATAATGGTGTCTAATAACAATAATTAACTGATTTTAAACTAAAAAATCGCTATAAATTAAGTCTTTTATAACTTATTTTAAGTATAAAAGACTTTTTTGTGCTATAATATTTGGCACCAAAGGGGGGATTATATGGGAAAGTATCATAATAAACTTGATAAGAAATATTTTAATAAATCTATCTATATTAAAAAGTTTGAAAGTGCTTTTGGTGTAAAGATTAAAGACTACTCCCTACAATATGAGTTAATATTTGAAACATATAACACTTATATTGGTGTAAATAATATTTTATTTTCAATGAATTATATACCTATTAATCAAAAAGTAGATAGTTTAATACACCTTATTAGTTCTTATTTAAACAAATATAAAAACAAGATTAAAAAATGTTATGATAGTGAATGTATCTTGATATATGAGAGTTTAGAAAATACACTTGATGAATTAAATGAGATGAAAGAATTATACACAACAAAAAAGATAAAATATAATCTTAAAAGTCTTGAAAAAGATACCGAGTATTTTATGAATATACTTGATAATCTTAATTTTGATAAATTAGTAGATAGCAAAGATATGCCATATATTAAAAAGCCAAATGATAAACTACCTAAAAAAGTTAATTTAAAGATTATAGATAATTTAGATATAAAATCATCAACCTTATTTGATGAAGAAAAACAAAAAGAACTAAACAATAACTTTATAAAAGATTATGAAAAAAGAACAGGTATAAATCTTAATGAAGATACAGAACAAAGATATTTTATATTTGATATTTTAAATAGAATAAAAGACTTGAATAATTCTATGGTAGATTATTACATATATAACGATAAATGTCTTGTAAACTTATTTACCTACTATTTAAAGAAGTTTTTAAATCAAGATATAACTTATGTAAAAGATATTACTTATATTAATGTATTTAATAAATTGAAAGATATAAGTGATTTAATAGAAAATAACAATATAGATTTAGCATATTCAAATATTAAAGAACTTATAGAGCAATTTAAAGACTTATACGAAAGGAATAGTTAATATGAGAAAGATAAATATATTAGATTTGCTATGTGATGATTATATTAAACAAAATGAATTAGAACAAAGTTATTTATCATCTTGTATTAATATTGAAAGTCTTGATAAAGATATAAAGTTATATGTAATACCTTATTTAGAAAATATATATAAACTATTTGATTTAGACTTTGACTTTAACATTAATTCTAATGATGAAATAGAAAAATATAAAAGTCTTTTACTATTATTAAGTATATCTAAGGGAACAATAGATCTAATATCTTCTAATCCTAATTTATTTAATACTTACAAAGATAAATATGATATTGAAACAGCTTATGAAGAAATAACTTTAAGAGTATTAATTGGAAATATACTTGATTTAAAGAAGTCACTTAATAAAATAGATATATTTAAAATGAAAGATATGTTAGATAAGTTCTATAACATATTAAATAATATATAATCTCTATGGAGTGGACTTATATTAAGTCTATTCTTTTTTATTTGATTAATTATATTTATACATATAATTATATATAGAGTAATTAATATTTTTATAATTTTATCTAATGAAAGATACTATTAAGTAAATTAATAAAAATAATATATATTAAGTTAAATATATAATAATATAAATTATCTTCCATAAGATATAATTATTATAAAATATATTAGATACCTTTTGTAAAGTATAAATATTAACAAAAGATATAAAATACTTAACCAACTTTTAAATACTTATATAAACGATATTTAGGTATATATATTATAAAATACTTAAAATAATATTTTCAGTTGAACATACCACCTTATTTTGCTTTATAATAAGGTGTTTATATATATTAAAAGAGTGATAAAGATTTTTTAGTCTTCATCACTCTTATTTTTTTTATCATTAATATATTTTTTAATTTCCTTATTAAGTAATTTTATATCTTTATCAATATTTGTACTATTTCTTTTTATATATTTTATTTTTTCAAAATAATATGTTGAAAATATTTCTGAAATTTGTTTATCACATTTAAAAAATTTCATAAATTTTTTTACTCTATTTTTATATAATATTGAAC
>ERZ1023839.376-NODE-376-length-12418-cov-9.280029_pt1 | contig 12418 bp, 9 predicted proteins | sample MGYA00380383_ERZ1023839 | MGnify/ENA primary metagenome ERZ1023839 (study PRJEB33179, sample SAMN07449065) | human gut metagenome | biome: Human-gut; feature: Human associated habitat; material: Faeces | host: Homo sapiens | place: India:Kasaragod | collected... | reverse complement strand
TTCAGAGAGGGAGGCGGAAGCCGACACCTCATCGCAACGATTATCGGGGAATAAATAACTGTTGCGACGAATCGGAGACGCCTCTATTTCCTGGATGAATCGGAGGCGTCTTTATCTATTTCACGGAAAAGGCCGAAGTATCTCTTGCATACCCAGACGATGCCTACTACCATTGCTATGACGAGGATTCCTCTTAAAATTCCACTTAATATCTTTGGCATACAATCCCAAATCGGCAGGAGATGCAACGCAAAACCTAAAACCGCCGTCAATACCAATACACCGATAGTCAAGAGTTTCTCGTTTTTGATAGCTGGCTCAGGATCCTCTACTTCTACCAGGTTTCTCAACTGGTATATCTTATAAAAAAAGAATACACCGTTCAGACATAAAAGAACACAGCAAACGATCACTCCACCCACAAATACAGGCTCACTTCCGATAAAATCCATACAACTAATCCATAACCAGAAGAGGGCTGACCATAAAGCTGCATAGCGACCCAACAGGGACAGTTAATATAAATGTCGGGCATTGACAATCTTGACAAAAGGAAAGTCATTGGCCTTTGGATGATAGCTGTGAAGCAAACAAGCAATAGGGAAAAAAGTACCCATTCCAGCCAACAGAAGAAGATAAGGCAAATCATCAGATGTGGCATGAATGACATTCCTGATGGTGAGCAGCCACATGGCAAGAACCAGGATTCCTACAATAATTTCAAAGACCCTGGCACTTGTAGAACGATAGATCTTGACTTGCGCAAAGATGCCAGCCTGCTCTTCCTTATCGCCATTTTTGAATAAATCAAACACAAATCTAAATATTTTATTCTTCATCTTTCTTTTCCCCTCCTATTTGATTTGAATCGACTTCTTCCTTCGTTTTCTTTGATGCAGCCTTCTTTTTCTTAGGCAGTCTGCCAGCCTTGCGCAGCGCTTCAGCGATGATCCATTGCAGCTGGCCGTTGGTTGAGCGGAACTCATCCTCCGCCCACGCTTCAATGGCACTCATCGTTTCCGAATCAATGCGCAATATAAAACTCTTCGTACTTGTTTCCTTTTTAGCCATACTTTTTTAATGATTCAATGTTCCCGTATTTACTACAGGCTGGGCGGTATCATCGCCACAGAGCACTACTAGCAGATTGCTGACCATGGCAGCCTTCTTGTCGTCATCAAGCTCTACCACATCTTCATCGCTCAACTTCTGCAATGCCATCTTCACCATCGACACGGCACCCTCTACTATCTTCTCTCTGGCAGAGATGATGGCTGAAGCCTGCTGGCGACGAAGCATCACGGCTGCAATCTCCGGTGCATAAGCCAGATAGTTGATGCGAGCCTCTACTACCTCAATACCTGCCATCGCCAAGCGCTCGTCGATGCGAGCCTCCAACTCCTTGTTAATCTCATCACTTCCATCGCGAAGTGTAATCTGATTCGACTTTCCACCCTCGTCATCATCGTAGGCATACTGTCCGGCTACCTGACGGAGAGCGGCATCTGCCTGAATCTGGACAAAGCGGCCCAGCATGTTCATGATCTGTGCAGCAGAAGCACCGATGCCAGCCTGCCCCGTAGAACCCTCAGCCATCGTCTGGGTATCAATCTCGAAGATAGCCTTGTAGGTATCCTTCAGTTTCCATACCAGCACCATACCAATCATAATCGGATTACCCGTCTTGTCATTCACCTTGATAGGTTCGGCGTCGAGGTTGCGCACACGAAGCGAAAGCTTCTTCTGACTGATAAACGGATTCAGCCAATAGTAACCCGGCTCTGTAAATGTGCCACGATACTTACCGAAGAAAAGCAATACGCGAGCCTGACCCGGCTCCACCAGGATGAAACCGCAGACGCAGATGATGCTCAGGATGAGAAGCAGTACGCCACAAACACCACAGACATTTGCCAGCCAGCCTTCTTGCGAAACGCAGGCAAATATAAACAAGCCAACTCCAGCCAGAAAGCCGATGATGTTTAATACTAACATCAGGATGCCATTCAAGGTCTTTCCCTGATACGTAAATTCCTTATTCTCCATAATTTTACTTTATTTATTACGTTATTGATGTTGATATCATTTTGATATCGCAAATATACGATATTAAAATGATATCACAAGGGCAGAAGAAAAAGATTTCAAATACTTTAACGTAAAAAGGTCGTTGGGACGATACCCAACGACCTTTTCTCAGATTTTCACCTATTTATATATAGAAATATTATTCTAGCACTTCCATTTCTTCCTCTTCTATTGCCTCCTTGATCTCCTTCTCTTTCTTTCCGAACTCAGGATCTATCTTCAGGAAAGCGGTAACCAGGAAGGTGATGGCGCAGCATGCCATCACGATAATGAAGAACAAGCGATAGCCTACCATATCTTTCAGATATCCCGAAACCATACCTGGCAACATCAAACCTAAATAAGAGATACCTGTACAGATGGAATAATGGGATGTCTTGAACTTGCCCTGGCTATAGAACAGCATATAAAGGGTAAGAACCGTGAAGCCCAAACCATAACCGAACTGCTCGATAAAGAGACAGCTTGAAACCACGATGATGTCGCTGTTCAGCGAATAGCTCAGATAGATGTAAACCACATCCGGCAGGGTGATGGCGCAAACCATCGGCCAAAGCCATTTCTTCATACCATCGCGGCTCACCAGAATACCGCCGATGATACCACCCAGCAGCAAACCGATCAGTCCAACAGTACCATTGGCAAAGCCATATTCCTGCGGAGACAATCCCAGTCCGCCCTGCGAATTAGGACGAAGGATGAAGGTTTTGGTCATCGTATTCAAGAGTGCTTCCGGGAAACGATAAAGCAGGAGGAAGAGCATCACACAGATGGTTTCTCCCAATCCGAATTTCACAAAGAAAGTGCGGAACATATTCTTCAGTTCGTGCGCCACTTCACCCACCGTTCTATCGGTCTGCACATCCTCCTTCGGACGCGGCATGAACCGGCTATGATAGAGCCACAATCCGATGAAGATACCTGCCAATCCGTAGAAGATAAGCGCCCATGAGAAGCGAATCTGGTTACGGAACAGCACTTGGAGAACACCAGCCAGCATCACCAGGAATCCATTCACGAAAATGATGGCAAGGCGATAGAAGGTGTTTCTCAAACCCACGAACTTGGTCTGCGTATGCTCATCCAACTCTATCATATAGAAACCATCCGCCGAAATATCGTGGGTGGCACTACAGAAGGCGATGAGGAAGAAGAAACACATCGTTGCCTGGAACCAGAAGGCAGTAGGCAGCGAGAAAGCGATGCCGGCAAGAGCTGCTCCGATGAGCGCCTGCATCGTCAATACCCACCAGCGCTTGGTCTTCAGCAGGTCGATGAATGGACTCCACAAGGGTTTGATAACCCAAGGCAGGGCGAGCCATCCGGTATAGAGACCCACCTCAGCATCGGTCAAGCCCAACTGCATATACATAACCACAGAGAGGGCTGTCACGATGACGTTAGGCAGTCCTTCCGCAAAGTAGAGTGTCGGAATCCAAGCCCATGGATTCCGACTATTTTTCAATGTTCCCATTCTACTGCATTATTTATAGAGTTTCTTGATTTCTGCACCCTGATAGTAGTGCAAGAGGATAGCATCATAGAGATACCCCTCCTCGCCCATCATCGCAGCACCAATCTGACAGAGACCTACTCCATGGCCCCATCCTGCACCGATGAGTTCGAAACGCTGAGGTACTCCCTGCTCATCTTCATCCTGTTTATCTACCACAAAAGCAGAACTTAAAAGATGAGAATCGCTGAGTGCACGTCGGATTTCGAGTTCCTTACCGATGGTGAAGGTCTTCTCGGTACCGATAATCTGGAGTTTGCTGATTCTTCCACTCTTGCCTCGCTCAACGGCCTTCAGGTCGAGGATGGCACCGAAATCCATCTTCAGTTTGTCAGCGATAAGCTGCTGGAGTTTCTCCTGAGTAAGCGTTACCTTCCAGCGATAGAAATCGGCAGTCTCCTGGTCATAGTCATTCAATACCTGCGAAAGAATCTTCTTGTCTGTCGTATTGCAGAAAGCAGGTGGGTTCGAGCGAATCCACTTCTCAGCCTCTTCCTCGCTGGTAAGATCAGGCATAACCTTTGCATCCTCTACACCCAAAGCAATATCCCTTACGGCTGTGAGATAATTCTTCGGCGTATTCTCCCAGCAATACTGGAACTCTTCGGTAATACCGCCACAACACTTCGAGAATCTAGCATCACATATCTCATCACCATCCAGCAGAACCTGTCCTCTGGTGAGTCTTACCGCCTCTGCCACATGTGGTGAGGTTTCCTTCGTAATTCCCTGATAACGCTGACAGTGGTCATCGGCACAAACATCGAAAAGAGTATGATCTTCGCGATCGTACCAACGGATGAGCATATCCTCCTTCTTCACGAAAGAGAAGAAATTGTTGCCACTCTCCGCCACCTCTCTGCGATGCTGCATCTGAGCCAAAAGCCAAGAACGGGAAATCACGGCGTGCGCCTTCAGGAGTTCGAGACTGGATGTGGCACTCATCTCACTACTGATGACACTCTCCAGATATTTCTCTACAGGCAGCTCATTAATGGCTAAAATCTTATCAGATTCTACCAGGAATCTCAGCGTACCCAGGAAAGTCTGGGTTTCCTTGCGTTCCCAATGGAAGTTTACACCTATGGTTACATCACTCAAGGAGAAAGAGGCATTCGGACTCTGCGGATGGAAAGTCAGTGAACTATACTGATTTCCATTCCAAAGCACACCACCTTCGGAGAATTCCACCTCCTGCTCACCAATCACGATTTCTCCCTTGGCAAGATAAGGTTTGTTGAGTATGAAATGAACCTTCTGCGCACTCACGATTCCAACAGTTACTTCCGGCTCCTTACCATTATTATATAAGGCAGAAGTTCCGACAGCAGCCTTAGCCTCCTTTGCCGCCTTCAGCTTATTAACGATAGTCTCTACCTTCTCTGGACTGATACCGCATTCCTGCAAGATAGCAATAGCTTTTTCATCTGTGAGTTTACGGAAATCTTCCTCACGAGGAGTGATGATGAGTCCGCTCATATCGAGTGCTCCCGGCGAAACCATCACCTGTGCATCCCCTTCAGCAAAGTAAGCATCTGGTCGATGTTTCTCTCTTGGGATAACCACAGTGATGAATTCTTCACACTTACGCCAGGCAACGATGTTCATCATTGGCTCTTTCTCGTCGCCACGATGAGGCAAAGCCTTGTAAAGTCGGCGGAAGAGGGTTTCATCACTCTCTTCGCTCTTCGAGATGATAACAAAGGCTGGCACGATGAAATCGCGAACCAATGCAATCTTCTCATCATCATTCAGCGAGATGATGTCGGTAAGATTGCGGGAAAGGCGCTGCCAGTTTGCCTGCAAAGGAAGAAGTCCACTAGAACCAGCCTGGAAATGCAGGTGGTCTGGAGCAGAAGCTCCACACTTCGGACCATTATAGAATACCATCAAGTCGCTGTGAAGACTCAGGAATCTGTGCATCTCACCATAGTTCTTATAGATGAGCTGATACTGGTGTTTGCGTGCCGGGATCGTGAAATGGATTGGCAAGATAGGGAACGGATTCACCAGAAGTTGGAACTTATCGTCTATCTGCTGCACCATCTGTTCTTCCGGACGATTGCAAGCACAGAGGAAGCAAGGGCGCTCGCTCAATGCCTTCTTGTCGATTTTGGCTCCCGTGCTAACCATACGAGCCGGATTCCACTGCAACTTCACAAACTCAGAGAGTGTCTTGGTCTCTACGTGCTTGAGGTCGCGATAACGATGTCGAGCCTCCTCCCATTGCTCCAACTGCCGATTGAAGAATCGTGAGATACTGCTATCTTCCATGATATCAGCCTTTCCCAACAGCATCTGCTGACGTGCCTTCAACTCCATGGTGCGCAAACGGTCTTTATAAAGATTATTGGCGTTCACCTTTTCTATACTGAGGGCTGCATCAGAGTTTCCTCCCCAGCGACGACAGAGGTAGAGTTCCTCATAGATTCTGCCGATGCGGTAGCGGCGAGAGAAAGCCAAGCCCATCGCATAGTCCTCGCCATAGCTGGTATTAGGAAACTGTATCTGTCTTGCCAACGGGGTAAAGAAAGCACGAGGAGCACCTAAACCATTGATGCGCAACGCATTGTTGCAGCCATTCCCTTCGGTCCACTCCTTATGGTCGATAAGTCCAGGAGGAAGGGTCTGCAGATCGAAGTCGCACATACGATAAGAACCCACAATCATCGCAGCCTTCTGCTGATGGAAAGCATCTACTATCTTCTGCAGAGTATCGGTAGAAGAATAGAGGTCATCGCTATCGAGCTGAACAGCAAACTTTCCGCAAAACTCGCTAGAGATGGCAAGATTCCAGCAGCCACCTATTCCAAGGTCTTTGCTTGCAGGTTGGAGCAGGAAGAGACGTGGAGCCAGCTTTTCCTGCATCGTATATTTTACCTTTCCCTCCTTATATTCCAAATCAAGTTTCTCAACATCCCAGTTCGTACTATCAGCAATAGCCTGCACGATTTCACCTGTACGATCAGTAGAATGATTATCTACAACTATGACGTTGAACTTGAAATTAGTCTTCTGGCACATTGCACTAAGCACAGCGTCTGCGATGGTCTTCTCTCTATTGAAAACTGGGATGATGACAGATGCCTCATATTCAAAGTCCTGCTCATCAAAATTCGGCTGACGATAGTAACAGGTATCAATCAGAGCGCCCAATTTGCCCAGATGCTGGGTACAAACCTTTTCCATTTCTATCTGCACCTCCCTGTTACGAGGATTCACATAGTCGAACTGCTTCTCACCGCTCTTGCGATTGTCCTTCTCTGTCTCGGTATAGAGATATTCATTGATATGGAAGATTTCTCCCACTCGACTCAGATAAAGTCTCAGGTCGTAGAGACCTGCATAGAGGTATTCCTGACGATCACGCTGAGCTACATAATCACGGAGAGCCTGTGCCTTGATGAGCCAGAGGCTTCCAAAATCGAAATCATCACGGAGTGAACCCTGCTGATAGTCGATTACCGGATGCTTTTCCAACTTAGGAACTCTCAGTGATTTTTCCAGGTCAGAAGCATCTTCACCCAATGAAGCCTGGAATTTGGCTGTTTTCTCCTCATCCACTACCATTGTGTAATGATCAGAGTAAACCATCACCGCTCCCGTGTCATCAGCCACACGGAGAAAACGCTCCAATGCGAGATTGCCCCATCGGATATCTGTATTTTTGGTACAGATCAACACATAGTCGGCATCGGTGTTCTCAGCGATGCTCTCTACTGTGTTAGAACTCTCAAGGCGGTCAACGGCAATGAAGGTGCAACCTTCCGGCACCGGATGCTGGGCAGCGAAGTCAGCGCTCACCAGGAGGTTGATATGCTGTACTGTTTTGTCTTCGTGAAGATCTATGGTCGTAAATCTAGCTTCCTGTAGGTCGTCACAAGGCAAGAAAAGATCTATTTTTTCTCTCATTTTCACCTTATTTTAGCTTATTATATTAAAATATGTGGCAAAGATACGAATTTTTCAGCAAAAAAGCGTATCTTTGCAGTATGAATAATGAAAAAAAATATCTTTTAGGTCTTACACTTGCTGAATTGAAGCAGGTGGCTAAGGATCTCGGCATGCCTGCCTTCACCGGCGGACAGATGGCGAAGTGGCTCTATGAGCAGCACGTAAAGAGCATTGATGAGATGACCAACATCTCGAAAGCCAACCGTGCCAAACTCGCTGCCGAATACGAAATAGGATGCGCAGAATTCTCTGACGCACAATACTCTGTGGATGGTACCATCAAGTACCTCTTCCCTACCCGAAGCGGCAAATTCGTAGAAACGGTCTATATCCCGGATAAAGACCGTGCCACCCTCTGCGTTTCATCACAGGTGGGCTGCAAAATGAACTGCCTCTTCTGCCAGACAGGAAAGCAGGGATTCGAGGGTAGCTTACCTGCCGGCGACATTCTGAACCAGATTTACTCGCTGCCTGAGGTGGACAAGCTCACCAACATCGTATTCATGGGACAGGGCGAGCCGATGGACAATCTCGACAATGTGCTTCGTGCCACCGAGATTCTCACCGCCGATTACGGTTGGGCGTGGAGTCCGAAACGAATCACTGTAAGTTCTGTGGGCGTGAAGAATAAGCTGAAGCGATTCCTGGAAGAGAGCGAATGCCATGTGGCAATTTCGATGCACGACCCGATACCATCAGAACGTGCAGAACTGATGCCTGCTGAACGCGGAATGAGTATAGAACAGGTGGTAGAGCTTCTGAAGAACTACGATTTCTCTCATCAACGCCGCCTGAGTTTCGAGTACATCGTATTCAAGGGAGTGAACGACAGTATGCAGCATGCCAAGGCCATCATCAAACTGGTGAAGGGGCTTGATTGCCGTTTCAATCTCATCCGCTTCCATCAGATTCCCGACATCCCGCTGCAGGGGGTGAACGATGAGAAGATGGAGCAGTTCCGTGATTACCTCACTTCCCACGGTGTTTTCACCACTATCCGTGCCAGCCGCGGCCAGGATATCTATGCAGCCTGCGGTCTGCTCAGCACCTCGAAAAAGATCGGAGAAATCCGACATCATGAGGATGAGAAGCAGAAAGAGGAGATGTAGAGAGAATAACATAATGGTGAGAAAAACGATAACGTTCCTTTTCCCGTTCTATCTTATATTCTTTCTCCTGACAAGTTGCGATATAACAGGTAAGAACAGGAAAAAGCCAGCCAGCACGGGACAACCTTACGAGGTGGTACTCGAGGGTGATACCGACAGCATCGTGACCAAGATGCTGACGGAGGATGTGACAGGACTACCTCAACCCGAACCACTCTGCCGACTGATTCAGGTGAAAAAGGGCAAGACACAGGGCAGCTATCTGCTCGTCAGAACCCGAATCGTCGTGAATATTGGAGAGCGGGACTTCTCCGTCAGGCTGAGCCACGACGAAAATGCTGCACCGCAGAATATCATCCGCATTACAGCCCGCTCGGCACAGCAGTTGCAGGAAAGGCTCAATGGTGAAAAACTCCGCCAAATCGTGAATGAGGTAGAGTTGAAACACCTGGCAGATATCGTCTCCAGCAACCCCAGCAAACAAAACAAGGAGATGCAGGACGAAATCAAGAAGATGTTTGGAATTGACATGAAGATTCCGGTCTCGATGAACGCCAGCAAAAAAGCAAAAGACTTCATCTGGATCTCGAATAATGCAAGTACGGGAATGCAAAACCTGCTCGTGTTTAAAGTGAAGAGTAAAGAACGAAGAATGAAGAATTCAAATGCAGTTTCTGCAGATGACAAAGCTCAGATCGACAGCATTCTTCGAACCAACATGCCCGGTGAAACCGACAGCATGTATATGGTAATTCCTGTTCTTTCAGAAAGAGGGCTCTGGGAGATGAAGGGGGATGCCATGGGAGGACCTTATGTCATGCATCGCATTCATAAGTCAACAAGCCAAGCAGAAATTCAGCAAGGCTACGACCTCTACATCATCGGCTTCGTCTATGCTCCAGAAATGAAAAAGAAAATATTAATCAAGCAGCTCGAAGCTGCGATTTCTACTATAAAATAAGTATTAATGGACAACAAGAAAATCAGGGTGGCTATCACCCACGGAGATACCAATGGTATCGGATATGAACTCATTTTTAAGGCATTCAGTGAGCCAGAGATGTTGGAGTTTTGCACCCCAATCATCTATGGTTCACCTAAAGTGGCAGCTTATTATCGCAAGGCGATGAATCTGCCAGCCCAGTTCTCTATCATCCAGAAAGCAGAAGATGCAGAAGATGGACGTATCAACCTCCTCGCAGCCGTAGATGAAGAGGTTAAGGTAGATATGGGACTTCCTACTGATGAATCAGGAGCTGCAGCCATCAAAGCACTCGACCGTGCTATGACCGACTATCGCAACAATCTCTACGATGTCCTGATTACAGCACCAGTCAGCAGTCAGAACGTCAAGATTGAAGGCTATACCTTCAAGGGACACAAGGAGTACATCGAAACATGCATCGGCGACCGCAACAGTTCCCTGAGCATCCTCATCGGAGACGACCTCCGTATCGCAGCTATCACAGAAAAGACACCTTTGGCTCAAGTAGCTGGTGCAATCAGTCAGGAAAGTATCGTGAGCAAGACAACATTGCTCTGGCAGACATTGAAGCGCGACTTCCTCATCACCAATCCACGTATCGCCGTACTCGCCCTGAATCCTAGCATCAACGAGGAACAGAGTTGCGGCAAAGAGGAACGCGAAATCATCATCCCTGCCATCGACCACCTTGCAGACAAGGGAATCCAGGCGTTTGGTCCTTACCCTGCAGACGAATTCTTCGGCAGCGGTTACTTCAGCGAATTCGATGGAATCATGGCAATGTACTACGATCAGGCTACCGTTCCATTCCATGCTCTCTACAACGAGGATGGCGTGCTCTACACAGCAGGCTTGCCACTCATCCATACCGCAGCCAACACAACTCCTTGCTACTTCATGGCAGGCTGCAACGAGGCAGACCCAACATCTTTCCGCCATGCTATCTTCACGGCACTCGATGCATTCCGCCATCGCGAAACAAGTGACGAGGTGGGTACAAACCCATTGCCAAAACTCTATCACGAGAAGCGAGATGAAAGTGAAAAGGTTCGCTTCTCTATTCCAAAGAAGCATGCTCCATCTCCATTCCCTTCCAAGAACGGAAAACAGGGAGCACCTAAGGGTAACGAGCAGAAGGAAGCGCAGAACAATGCTCCAAGAAATAACGAGCAGAAGGAGGCGCAGAACAATGCTCCAAGAAACAATGAGCAGAAAAACAATAATCAGAAAGCTCAACAGCCAAACAAGCAGAAGGCTGCACAGGCAGCTGCAGCTCTCTCAGCTGTTCTCTCTGCAGTTCAGGCTGGTCAGAAGCCAGCTTCTAAAGAGTAAAAAACGAGGCGAAATTAGCTGCTGGAACTTGTATGTTTCCAGCAGCAATATCAGCCTGATACGTGACTAGAAATTAAGGAAAAAGAGCAGAAAGACAGGTGAAAAAGTTAAAAATCCCCTTTTTTCTGCTCTTCATAACCTATTTTTGGACGAAAAAAGCAGATAATTCAAAAAAAATGTGTAATTTTGGCAGCTAAATGGATAATTCCGAACTTCAAAAGATAAAACAACGATACAATATCGTCGGAAACAGCGACGGATTGAATCGTGCTCTCGATGTTGCCTTACAGGTGGCACCGACAGACCTTTCCGTGCTCATCATCGGAGAAAGCGGAGTGGGTAAGGAAATCATTCCAAGAGTCATCCACGACAATTCTCCACGAAGAAGAGAGAAATACTTCGCCATCAACTGCGGCAGCATCCCAGAGGGAACCATTGACAGCGAACTCTTCGGACACGAAAAGGGTTCCTTCACTGGAGCCATCGGCGAAAGCGAAGGTTACTTCGGAATAGCCAACAAGGGAACCATCTTCCTCGATGAGGTAGGAGAACTCCCTATCCAGACCCAAGCCCGACTGCTTCGTGTGCTGGAAACAGGTGAATATATCCGAGTAGGAGGCACAGAAATCCGAAAGACCAATGTTCGTATCGTAGCTGCCACCAATGTGAATATGCGCAAGGCAGTGAGCGAAGGAAGATTCCGTGAGGATCTCTACTATCGTCTCAATACGATTCCTATCCAGATGCCTCCTTTGCGCGAACGTGGCGGTGACATACTCTTGCTCTTCCGTCTCTTTGCCATGCAAATGGCTGAGAAATACCACTTGCCGAAAATCTCGCTTTCGGAAGATGCCAAGCAACTGATGTTGAAATACAAGTGGCCAGGAAACGTACGACAGCTCAAGAATATCACAGAGCAGATGTCGGTACTCTCAAAAGAAAGAGAAATCGGACTGGATGCACTTCTCCAATTCATCCCAAAAGATGAGGAGAGTACACAGCTGGCCCCGATTCCTCAACAGAACGTAGGGCAGCACAGTTATGAAAGCGAACGAGAAATTCTCTATAAGATTCTATACGAATTAAGAGGAAACGTAAGCGACTTGAGACGCGAAATGAACTCGTTGAGAAAACAACTTGATGAAGCGCGCGGACTGAACGGTGCCCAAGGGTTCTCTCAATCACAACCGATAGACAACAGTATCATACCCGCAAACTATCCAATAGATGTGACACCATCTCGTACGTCGGATATCATACAGTCTCACTCGGAGATGCTGAACTCTCATCCAGACCTGATACATTCCCGACCAGAAGCTCAGGAAGTAGAGGCAGAGGAAATCAAGGATTACGACAACGAAGAGATGAGCGAGAACGAATCGTTTAACCTCAGCAAACTCGGCAGGCAGATGATAGAAAAAGCATTGGAGAGAAACA
>ERZ1023839.375-NODE-375-length-12423-cov-8.307487_pt1 | contig 12423 bp, 15 predicted proteins | sample MGYA00380383_ERZ1023839 | MGnify/ENA primary metagenome ERZ1023839 (study PRJEB33179, sample SAMN07449065) | human gut metagenome | biome: Human-gut; feature: Human associated habitat; material: Faeces | host: Homo sapiens | place: India:Kasaragod | collected... | reverse complement strand
AAGAGTGTATCAGAAAAATATAGTTGCTGACAGATACGGATGATTACGTACTTACGAAATAATAAAGAGAATAAAGAGAATAAAGATAATAAGAATAGATATTATGAATACTATTAGAAATATACCCGAAAGAGTGCGAGCACTCTTCCGGATTTTCTGCTATAAGCGCACCTCGTAAATGCTTCGCATTTACAAGGTCGCGGGCATTCGTTAAATGCCCGCAATCACGCAAAAACAGCCACTTACATGCAAGCACGCAGTGGCTGTTTATTATGCGCTTTCACGCGCTTATTTCATTGCTTACGCGCAGATTACTCGATAATAGTAGCAACACGTCCTGAACCTGCAGTACGTCCACCTTCACGGTATCTGAATAGCGTTTTTCTATATATTTCCTATGCTTTCTATGGCTGAAATCCGCATATTTTCGTTGGTTCTATATAGTCTATTTTTATTTGTATGATTTGTTGGCACCATTTTGGCACCGGATACTTCTCTTAACCAAACTGAAAGTTTCACCTTGTTTCTTTTATTTTCATGACAATAATAGGTGAAAATAATGCTGATAATGTTACCAACAACCATAGATTTCCTGCAAAAATATTATATGATTGTAATAAACCTGCAAATCCCTCTCCATCTTTGAGGTAGGATGATAAATCAAATACTTTTTCATATAGACTTCCCAGATTATAATTCTTCAATGTATTTCAACAATGGCTCTAAATACGACTTATCCGTCCAATCACATTTTTTCCCCGCCGCACACATCAATGCTTTTTGCCAAGGTTCATATTCGTCTGGATTTTGCTTCGCAACTGCTTTCTGTAACATCTTGCAAAGTGTTCTATCCGTAAACTTCATTTTTTCTTCATCCCATGCTCCTCGACAATAAAACGATGGAATATTACTAAGTGCGTCTTTAAAATGCATCTCCCTCACCTGTTGTATTGCTTTCTCCTCATATGGAGAAGCACCAACTGCAAATACTGCAATCTTCTTGCCTGTCAATTGCCCTATATTTTTCTTTAAGAATTGCACCCCTGCAATACCAGAAGCATATACACCTCCACCCAAAATGATAACATCATAATTCAACAAATTAGCGACTTTAGCATCCTTAGTTTCTACATAATCATAGCCAAGTTTCTCCACTAACCAATCCACATACTTTTTCGTTGCTCCATATTTTGATTGATATAAAATAATACCTCTACTCATAATCTCAAATCTCCTTTAAATTATCTTCAATTTGTATAATGGTCTGTATAGTAATCTGCAACTGCTCTTCAGACACTCCTTCAAACATTCTCTTCAAAAGAGTCATACTCATTTCATCGTTTTTCTCACAAAACTCCTGGCAATATGGTGTAAGTTCAATGCGTTGCTTTCTCTTATCCTGTTCATCCACAGAAATACTTACAAAGCCCTTCTTCTCGAGTTTCAACAGTATCTGCTTTACATTCTGATGAGAGCTACCCATAATTTCTGCTAACTCCTTAACTGTAGGAGCATTTTTGCATAAGTTGATACATATGATTACAAAAAACTGTTTCCAACTAATTTCTTTCATAGTACTGTCCGCCATTGCCTGAAATCTGTTCTCAAAGGCACTTAGCAATCCCAACAGAAAATAGGATGATTCAATGCCTGTAAAATTCACATTATCACTTCTAATTACTTCCTTTAAATTCATTACGCCTCCAATAGGTAATATATTACTTTATTAAATGTAACACATTACCTTTTATTTATCAATAGAAAAGACCGACAAAATATTCGCCTTTAACATGACAGAAAATTCAAATTTTTCCTAGTCAAAATATGTCTATTATAACAGAAGTCATTTTGCACCAAGAATTTAAGAATGCGAAGCTTTACACTCCGCACCCACACTACACATATATTAGCTCATCTAATACAATTTCTTCTGCCGAACTTCTCACATTATTCCTCAGCCCTACCCACTTCATTTGATCGGAAGTTTTCAATTCTTCTGTAATTCCTGCTTCTGCTTTCATCTGCTCCATAAGAAGCTCCATTCTCTCATAACACTCCCCATCTACCTCATGCAAATGATCATTCAATTTTCCCTCCAGTAGCAACTTGATATATTGTCCTCTGTGGTATGATTTCAAATACTCCCACCGCATTCGTCCGTACCTGCCAATCTCATAATGCGTCCCCTCCGGTAGCTGCAAATCCGGATAATACAATCCATCTGCTCCAAGTGTGTAACTGATTCCATTTTCTCCAATGATGTGTTTCTCCATAAACTACTCCTATCTGCCACCTCTATCCGCTCTGTAATGATGGCTCTGTCTATTATTTTCTCGTTCCTTTACTTCCAGCGTTTTTCGTTGTAACTAGTGTTAGCATCTAAATAGTACAAAACAAAATGAGATATCCCCTTAAAATGTTGTATAATCTACAAGAGGAGGAACTCATTATGTCACGACAAAAAAATCATCACACCAAACAGTTTAAGTTGGATGCTATCAACTATCGCAAAGAACACCCTGATCTTACACAAGTTGAATGTGCAAAAAATCTAGGCATCGGTGTCAGCACCCTTGCCCGCTGGGAATCCCAGTTCAGAGAGAATGACGTCGATATTCCCGTTATCGGTTCCGGTAATTACGCTTCTGAAAAGGAGAAGGAAATCGCTCGTCTTAAGCGTGAACTCCGTGATGCTCAGGATGCACTTGATGTGTTAAAAAAAGCCATCGGCATTCTGGGAAAAGATTAACAGAAGCTATCTATACGGAAGTTTCTGCAAAGATAGAGGATGCCAAAGTAACTGGATGCCGCGTCTCTGTCTCCGGAATGCTGAAATTTTTAGGCGTGTCCCGCTCTGGTTATAGATCCTTTCTTAACCGAAAGGTATCTCCTTTCCGTCGGCGAAAAGCAGCTGTTAAAAAGGAAATCCAGAAAATTTATGATAATTCTAAACAGAATTACGGTGCTCCTAAAATCTCTCAGGAACTACGCAAATCTGGCGAAACCATCAGCCAACGCACTGTTGGTAAATACATGCGTGAAATGGGTATTCGTGCCCTATGGACGAAACCTTGGACTACCACCACCAGAGATTCTGATTTCAGCAAAGAACTCCACAATGTTCAAAATGAACAGTTTAATCCAAATCGTCGTATTTGAGTATATTGAAACTTTTTATAACACCGTTAGGATCCATAGCCACTGCGACTATATGTCTCCTATCAACTTTGAAAAACTGTATGAGAGAGTATGTTCTCTGCCTGCAGCTTAGCTAGCAGAACTTCTCATTTTATTTTGTGCTAAATCTTGACACAGGACCAACTTGATTGATTTTTTCATTCTGCTTATAATTCATTTGTAGGTGTCTCCTTTGAACGATGATTAATTAACCTGCCAGTTAACAATCATTATTCTATGGGTGGCACTCATTTTTTTGCAAACCGGTTATTTGTTACTTAACAGGAATGCTCCTTCGTCATCACTCTTTATTATACATTACTGCCAAATCTCGCTGATGTCTTTGCAATCTTAACTTTCTGTTCTTCAAAGAGTTTTTGTTCCTCTCCATATTTTTGATTCCTATTGTAGTTCAGATACTCTTGAATCTTATTATCAAAGTTTACCTTTTCATCCTTCTGATACTTTTTAACTTTCCCCAATTCAATAGTACCTATAATTATATCGTCCTTGTCACCACCTTTTATTTGCAATACATTTCTATCATTCCTGCCAAACGGACCAGTTATTCTTGAATCTCCATATATTGAAGTATTTGCCTGAACAATAAATACATGCAAATCCCTCGCAGTAGTTTCAATTATATTAGAGAAATAAGAAGTATCCCTATTATGTTCCGGAGCAAAGATAATATCCACTTTATCTTTATACAAGGCTCTTGCGTTTATATCTGTAAATTCATAACATAAAAATAGCCCATAATCTATCCCTCTATTATTTATTATTTGGTACACCGGCTTTTCTTGATCTACACATATATATTTTTCTAAAGCTAATATTTGACGTTCCATAGGAGCATAATCATTTTTTTCACGTGCAAAAAACACAGCACTTGTATATCTCCCTGTGTTCACTGGTGCAAATATTGCAACATTATTATAAGCCTGATGACCACTATTCATATATTGCAGTCCCGAAACAACAGTTATACCACTTTTTCTTACAAAAGCCAAAACATCCGAAATCCACTGGAGCGGCATATAAAACTCTGGAAATACTAAAAAATCTACTTTCTCACTTTTTCCATTCGCATATGCCCTGTCCATGAAATCAATCAGTCTTAATCGGTCTATCTCAACATCGTCTCCACACGCAAGACCCAAACAGCATCTTTTAGTATCTAATTTTATATTGGCAATAGCAATCTTAATTCTCTCTTTAACAGCACGTTTATTTCCCAATTCGATTTTTTGCAAAATATATTGGTTATGCATTTCATTTTTTATTGATATCGCTAAATGCGATGCAGTACCTCTATTAATCTGATTTACTTCATAGAAATAATTTTCAATAAATTCCAGTTTCTTCTTTACGACTGCATTATCTTCATCTCCATAATAATTACCACCATTGCAAAACTTACTAAAAAAAACATATTGATAGATTTCATCCAAATTTATAAATCTTGGTGATAATTTAGACTTTTTACTATCACGTATCAAAAGATTCATACTATGAATCTGCTCTGGTGATATATTGGTTAAATCACAGTTTTCATCTATATCATCTGAATAATTAACCAATGGGTATGATACCAAATGATGGTTAAAAAGATTGGCTTTACGCATCTTTTTTGAAAGTGCCAAAACTGTCTTTTTTTCTTTTCTGCAATACTGAATGTTCAATGCCAAGACTGTTGAAATGCATATATCAAAGTGCAAAGCAAGATCTTTCTTTAGTTTTGATGAGATTCTTCTTTTTTTATTCCTTTTTGCATCTTCAATATCATTAACCTTGAGCTGCTTAATTGCATTTATAATGTTTCCTTGAAACTTTTTCCACGCATACCGATTTGTATCCGAAGTCAACATGAAATAATACATTGCATTTATCCAATTACTCGAATATTCTAATGCTTTGACACCTTGAAAGAAGCGCAATATGCTGTCACTCTCATTTTGTCTACGAACCTTTTCCTCTCTTGTTACATATTTTTTCCTAACCCTATTATTCATAACAATTTGAGACATATGCCAGCCCAATTGAAAACGGTCGATTTCCAATTGTCCAATATCTCTTATTTTTGTTTCCATGCCAATCCCATTTTTTGCATATGCAGCTTCTTCGAAATCAATCAAACTCAATTCTGTATCCGGTATTACATTCATTTGGCTTGGATATGTTATAGTCTTCAAAAGTTGATTTATCAAAGTCTTCGACCCTGTTTTATTAAAATACATAATCTTGACTTTTTCCTTTTGAATATATAAGTTAGGATACTTTTTAATTGAATATTTTCCCGATTCTGCATCAATCAAAATATTATTCTTTTCTACCAAATATCTATTAAATGCATTATCTTCCGATATACTTTTTTCATCGCCTGTAACGTCAACAACAAGTATAATGTCATCAACATATCGACCATAATATAATACATTTGGGTTAGTACTTATATCATTATCCAATTCATACATATAGATATTTGCCATTAGCATTGAACTGAACAATCCTATTGGCAAAATATACTCTTCATTTTCAATACATTGCTTCAAAATGCGGTACTCATTAATAATCCCTGTATATCTTTCAAACATTCTTTGGATTATTTTATTAAAAAATTTTAGAGCTTTGTATCTTTCATCATCGCCCATCTTTTCATCTAATATGTCAAATTTCCAAACTACAGAATAATAAAATGACTTTACATCAAGAGAAAAAAGCATTTGACTTCTGTTAAAACGATTTAACGTTGCAACAGTTTCAATTGCATCATTTTTCCAATTACAATACTGCGGAAAATATATTTTAAACAACTTATTTTTACTAAAATTGATAGAGTCTAAAAAGTTCTCTTGTTTATTGTATAAAACATAGTCATCAATAGCATTTCCGTAACTTCTATCAGAAACTAGTTTTTTTTCAAAAACAAGTTTACCTATCAGAACCGTCCACAAAGTTTCCAATAAATGAAGTTCTATTGGCATATCAATAAAGAAATTCACTTTGTTGACTTCTTTTTCTTCATTGGATTCAGCAGATATAAACAATTCATTTTTTTGAGAATTACTTGTAAATGACTTGGGCATAACATAAAAATCAATCCTTCCTAACCAGTCGTCAATTATCTGGGTGTTGACTTCTGTATCAGGATTGGCTAATAGTTGTGCCAAATTTTCTAAAACCTTCAACATATGTTTCTCATCCGCTTCCAGTTCTGCGATTTTCTTTTTCATAAAAACAAAATTTTTATTGTAATGGTAGTAACTCTTAAGTTTTTTGTAAGAGCCCAGTAACATCTCTTTATTCTTATCTAAATCTGTAAACACAACTCTCTCACTTTCTTGCCTAAAAATAAAATGTATTTATATCTCCCCGACCACATAATCAGAAATATCAATTTCCCGTAATATCGGTTTTGAAAGAAGCATTGTCATTTTGCCATCCAGATTTTTGAAGATGGCAATATGATAATGAGATATTTCACCTGTTTCACTATCTACAGAAGTGTTTAACATTCCCAGATGCTGTTCAATAAATTTTCTTGGAAAGCTAACAACAGAAAGTGTTTTATTTCTACGTCCCAAAATCATATATTGTTCATCACAATCTTCGATATCATATCTGTATCCAATTCTTCTAACCATTCTTCCGTAGGTGTCTGTGGCATCAGATGCTCAAATTGCTTAAATCCACCGGTGCAGGATTATTGTGCAATTCTAATCTATCCAATACGATTCTAAGTGCCGGTCTCTTGTAAACATTTGCATTTAACAACAATTCCATCATCTGTTTATCTGTTGGCATATAACTGCCACTTGTAGATGCCATATTTCCAACCATTTTCTGATTCAAATATTTTAATACGTCTGTATAATCACCATTACACTTCTCCAACACCTTTTTTAATACAGTCGGAAATAGTTTAGAAATATTCTGTGAGTTCATGTCACATAAACTTCTACAAATCATATATGTATTGAAAGGACTGATAGCAATGAAATTAATACACGTAGAATATAACCCGATGCATAACAGCATCGACATTAACCACTATAACGGCTACATCCTCCAGATTGATTGTAATCAGGCAGAATCCGGGATACGGACCACGCCAAATTCCCAACGGTGCCTGAATGCTCTGGCGATTGATAATCCGCTGGAATATGCCCAGCTTGTGCTCGATGGAGAGATGCAGGCATGGGTGGATGCGGAGGATAGTTTTGATGTGTTTTAACAGATATGCCTTGCCTCATTCAAAGGGCATGGCATATTCAAGATTTCCACTCAAAAGGATATCTCATTCTTGATCATTGTCTTAATCACTGTTCATGTTATTGATATCTGTACCTTCATTACAAATCATCGGTTTACCTAAAGCACCATCCAGAGAATGTTTCAACGTCATTGGTTTATCCATCTGAATATCCGCCTTATTTGAATTACTCTCACCACTATATGGTTTACCTTGCACTGCGTTTTTTAATAAATCTTCTAATTTGTCAGCCATAAATTTTCTCCTTAAACAACAGTAATTCTTAGAACAATTGTTGATATAAACAATACCACATATCCAATTACCATTAAAATAATTCCTAACTGTATTTTATCAGCTCTGCCAGTGTTAATTTTATAATTACCTTCATCATCAATTGTTCCTCTTAATATTTGATGATAATGGGCCACAAGTGTTTGCTTCACACAAGATACATCTCTCTGTTCTTCATTTGAAGAAAGATTCAATATTGAATCCAATTGAACTCTCCTATATCCTGATATCCCAGCAGCATATACTAGTATAACAAACGAAGCTAAAAGAAGAATAATACTTACTCCTAACATAATTAATCCGATAATTGCAACTGACTTTTCAATGCCACTCGATTCGTCAAAAAAAGATTGCAACCCCATAAATGGAATTAGCGGAATAAATATGGTTAGTAATGCAATATTAACAGTAATAAAAGTAGATGCTTTTGTATCAAGCGTTTTTTTTCTGTCATTTTCTGTTTCATATTCCTGTCTTATCGTTGTTAGCATCTCATCTGCAAATGGATATTTCTGTTTTACATTTTCTTCTATGCGCTCTTCTTTTTTCTTTTTATTCTTTTTCACCAGTTCACCTCATACCCCAAACTCATTTTACACTAAAATTAATATCACAACTCCCCCAAAAAATCATTATATAACATGCTTTCTATAATCAATCGTATCTATTCCATAAACTTTCGTCTCCACACACTCAAACAAGTCCGGATCAAACAAAGCCAAATTATATCCATCGCTATGCATTACGCTTTTATATTCAATGCCCGCATATTCCGCAGCATCATCATGAATAATACTTTTAACAAAATCGGTAATATATTGCGTTGGTACATAATCCAAGGCGCTGTCGCTTCTCCGCATGATTTTACCCATTTCGTCATTTATCTTATTTAAGTGTTCTTTATTAATCGCATATTCTAAGCAGTCTAATCCTTCAATAAATGGACTTATTTGATTGATTTTCTTTAAATCAACAACTATAATATCTTTTTTGAGCCTAAATTTACCAACCGTTACATAATCATATGCACCAGCTCTGGCTTCATATATTGTAGTCTCAGCAGTGTCACCCAAATACAAGCACCTAATTCCTCTTGCATTAGCTCTACCATCTGTAGTCTTATCAATTGGCGGTGCCCCCATTTCTTCAATAGGAATCCCTTCTTCTGTTGAAATTCTACATCTATAAAACATCTCTCCCGTCTTATATGGTTTACGAATATATGAACAAAATCGTTCCAATAAGTTCAAATCTACATAATGCGTATGAAAACGATTTTTTGTTTTTAGTGCCTCTACAAAATCATCCCAAGAATTCGTAGTCAAAAGAGAATGTTTTGATAAATACTCTTGGTCATATAACTCCTGAATACCAACCGGCTGGTCAAACAACTCTGCGTTATATTCATACTTTTCTTTACATATTGCAGTAATTATGTTATACACATCGGATTCGCTCTTTTTATTGAAAATATTCCAGTTGTTAATCAATTCAGTCTTCAACAAGCGAGTATCTGACTTCGGATACGAATCTGGCAACAAAGAAACTGGTGTATATATACTTATCAGTTCATCAAACATCATGCTCAGGTCTTCATACTTATCCGTATCATATATATGTACATTTTTACATTTACACAGTGGACAATCCCCAATCTCTGCTTTATTCCGGATAACAGAGATAACTTCTGTGTCGCAAAAACATCTTTCGCAAATTACCATAAGCTACTCCTTATCCAGATATCTTCCTATCAGCTCTAAGTGATGCATAATAGATAGTTTTTTCACTGTTCCCAACCCCGGATAAGCTTCTCGGTGATATAAATCTTCAAACTCTTTCATTGCCACAGTATCAAGTTGCTTTGTTTCATTCCATGCCACTAGTTTCGACAACGCTTCTTGAAATTTCCCGGCAGGATCACTAATATCATCATTCGAATCAGACACAAAATGCTTTACGCGTAAACTATCATCTTTATCAAAATATACAATATGTATCGCAACCGCATAAGGAGCAAACCCCGTTTCATTATATTCTTCACCAACTACAGAGTAATCAGCAAATCCCACATATCCATCTTCTTGATAGTACAAATGATCTTCTGAAAAAGGTTCGTCGTCAACTTCAATATAATCATTATTTCTGTCTAGTTTGTTAAACTTATCCGCCAAAAGTACTCTGTTTTTTCTTATTTTCCTTCTAAACCCACTTTCATCTGGAATTAAATTGTACTTAACATCTGTTTCTGCAAAGTATGCTTCATAAACAGAAATTGCATCTTTGTCATCACAAATCGTTCCCATATTATCTGCATGTCTTGCAATAAACTTCTCTGGTTTTGAACTCGCCCTTAATAAATACATATAGAGAATGTTATTATTTTCTTTTAAACATGCAGACAAGCTTTCCTTTAACTTCTGATTTTTCTCTTCTCTGGCATCACTACTAAAGCTCCCCACCTTAGGATTGGTAATGATAGCAAGCTGCTTACTATTTTCCCCATATGCTTCTATGGTCTTAACAAGTGTAGAAGATAATTTTACAGGTTCAATAATCGGTGTAATTCTGCTACTCAAAACACCTTTCTCTACCAACTCACGCAACGCAATTAATTCAAATTGTCGTCCTCTCAAATAAGGGAAATACATACTACGCACCTCCATATTGATGCTCTAAAAACACTTCAAGTTTCTGATAATCATCATATGTCAATTCCATAAAATACGCCAAAAACTTTAATTCGTATGGAATCTTAACAAACTCCTCTTTCTCAAGTTGCATTCTCTTTTTTAACATTCTCAAAACATATAAATATGACTGTTCTATTGGTATCTGTAAAAACAGTTTTTTACAAGCAGCATAATATTTGAACTGTGTAACCTCCGGTAAATAGCCATACCACTGAGCAATTATATCTTCATATTCACTTTTTCTTAGTAACTTGAAAATAATTTCCTTGTCTAAATCGCTCATGTGACTTTGCGGTTTGCGGACCGTACCCAACTTCCCATTTTTTCTTAACACATAAATACCCACAGGTTTATCTATACTATCCAGCACCTTTTGTAACTGCTGCAGATTTTTCTCATAAGTAACTACAGCCACATGATCAAACGCCTTGTAATAATCATCTACCTGAGAACTTAGTCTCTCCAGATTATCAAGTTCTGTTTTTATCTCATATACGACAGCTTTACCATTTATTAATACAAAATCTGCTTTTGATTTTGCTATCGCAACTTCTGTCAATGCAGTTGTTGTATTAACACTATGCACACCTATAAGTAACTTATTAAGCAAAGTATTTTTATAAAAATACTCATTACGATAATTATTCCTCAATTCACAATAAATTTCACTTATTAATTCTCGGTTATTCTTTTGATCAGCATTACTTGTATATCGTCTAACAACTGATGAATATACATTATCCACCTTCCCATCTATAAAGTGGCGAAGCATATTGCGGGTAAATATTCTATTTAAATTACTCATTTTATTCGTTTTCATCAGCTTCGCCTCCTTCCTGTACTCGATTATTAAATTATATTTTACCATACTTCCTTATGAATTCACATATAATCTTTCAAATTATTTTAGCAAATTAGAATATACCTCTATTGGTATGTAGCACAACCAAGTTCACCATTTCTTGATACAATATTTATAAAAACAAAGGAGACTTTATTATGAACAACCTACAAACCTTTTTTGAAGAATATATAGCATTTTGTCAATATCAAAAGAGATTAGACCGGAAAACCTTGAATGCATATAAGACAGATTTAAAACAGTTTTCTCAGCAACTCCATTCCATATCCATTGAGGCTGTAACTCCTGATATGCTGGAAAACTATATATCTCATCTCCACCAGAGCTACAAGCCCAAAACAGTAAAGAGAAAAATAGCATCCCTCAAAGCTTTTTTTCACTACCTCGAATATAAGGAAATTATTGATAGAAATCCTTTTAACAAAATACATGTAAAATTTCGCGAACCTGTGATTCTGCCTAAAACAATTCCTCTTCGCACCGTCGAAACGTTTCTTGCCACAATATATCACCAACGTAATTGTGCTAAAACTACTTATCAACGAAGAAATGCAATACGCGATATCGCAGTTATTGAACTGCTATTCTCCACAGGTATACGAATATCAGAATTATGTTCTCTAAACGTAAATGATGTAAATTTACAGGATGGTACTATATTAATATATGGAAAAGGCTCTAAAGAGCGTTGTATGCACATTGGAAACGATAAAGTGCTTTCTGTATTGCTTGAATATAAACAGGAGTATTCTATCGAAATACAAAACTGCAAACACTTTTTTGTTAATCAATCCGGAAGGTTCTTATCCGATCAAGCCGTACGACGAATGATTAATAAATATTCAGCTCTGGCAGCTCTTGAATTACATATCACGCCACATATGTTTCGCCACACCTTTGCAACTTGTCTTTTAGAGGCAGATGTTGATATCCGCTACATTCAGGAAATGCTTGGGCACAGTTCTATTAATATAACTGAGATATATACACACGTTGCTATGTCAAAGAAAAAGGATATTTTGACTACTAAACATCCAAGGAAGGATTTTGAGATATAGGTTATCACTATAATCCCTCCCCTACTACATTTTTGACTGATAATACATGATTATCACTCAAGTTTATGAAAAGATCAGGAGAGTCTC
>ERZ1023839.374-NODE-374-length-12426-cov-8.201439_pt1 | contig 12426 bp, 19 predicted proteins | sample MGYA00380383_ERZ1023839 | MGnify/ENA primary metagenome ERZ1023839 (study PRJEB33179, sample SAMN07449065) | human gut metagenome | biome: Human-gut; feature: Human associated habitat; material: Faeces | host: Homo sapiens | place: India:Kasaragod | collected... | reverse complement strand
CGGTTACAGACTATTTTGGAGATATGAACCAGAAGTACCTTGAAGCACGTAACCTAAACAACGTGAGTGCGGATACCACTACCGGAAGGACTATTCCAGCCGAAATGGACAACGGAACCGTGAGTATGTCCGAAAAGGTTGACATGTCCCAGTTTGCGGGCAATCAGACTACGCAGAACAATCAGACCGCCACGCAGAATGCGACAGCAAGTGAACAGTACACAGGTCGTACAGTCACCAATACCATTATGAATAGTGAAATGGTAAAAAGGGCACAGGAAAACCTTGACGCATTCAAAGATGAAATTGATAACGGCGGGTTCAAGGTGAATAAGGTTTCCGAAAAGGCATCTATTGAGAAAGCGGCGAACAATCTTTCTGCAGATTATGACGGCACTGTTAAAAGGCTGAACGAAGCAACACAGTTTTTAAGCGGTGTGGAAGTTGATGAAAGTATGATGGTGCTTGATGATATGCTGAAACAGGCAGAGCAGAGCAGAGATTACAAGGATGTCATGAAGTGGACGAGAATGCTTGTTGACAAGGCTCATAATGCAGGACAGGCATTGCAGGCACTTGCCAAGTACACACGTACACCTGCCGGAACTGTGGCTAAAGGACAGGAAATCATGCGGAAACAGACGGAAGATTTCATGAATGATCATCCGAATGTTGATAAAGCCGTGGATGAAAGCATAGACACATTATGGGCGGAACTGGAAGCGGCACAGAACAATGCGGATGCATTAACCATTGGTGACGAAAAGGGCGCCGTATCGAGAGAACAGGTAGAGAAGATTGTCCGGGATGCTGCAAACAAGAACAAAAACAGTGGACTTGACAAGATGAACCAGTCCGACATAGACCACCTTGTGAATGAAATCCAGTCTGGTGTAGACCACACACTGATTGCAGAGGAAGTACAGAACTATGCGGCGACAGGGCTTTTCGGTCTTACAGATGAAGATATTGCAAACATCATGGACTATCTGGGCGAAGCCGAAAAGATGCCTGACTCCAAAGAACGGTATGAGCTGGAAGATAAAGCATTTCAGATTATTGCTGACAAGGTTGTTACAAAGAATTTCATGGACAAACTGGACTCATGGCGGTATCTTGCAATGCTTTCCAATCCGAAAACGACATTGCGAAACTACCTTGGCAACCAGGTAAACCGTGTGACAACGGGTGTGTCAAACAGTATTGCGGGTCTGATTGAAAGCAAGTTGTCCCAAAAGTACAATATCAAACGCACCAAGGAAGTGCTTACAAAGGCAGACAGTGAACTTGTGCAGAAAGCCACCGCAGATGCAGAGCAGAATGCATATTCGTTGTTACGTGACGGCGGCGACAAGTACCGAAACGCACAGAGCCGTATTGAGCAGAGTAAATCTGCATTTTCCACAAAAGCCATGCAGAAGGTAGAGGACTTGACAAGCCGTATGCTTGACGATTTCCCCGCTATGAGGAAGAAATATGGTACATCCTTGGCAGGGTACATGAAAGCAAACGACATGGATATGTCCTACTTCAATGCGGCGGACGACTTGAAAGCGGCAAAGGCGGAATTGGCAAGTCTGAACACAGAAACAGACGGTGCAAGAATTAAGGAACTTACCGGGCAGATTTCCACACTGGAAGCGAAGCAGAATAAAATGGACACGGCAAGAGCCTATGCAGTTACAAAGGCGAAAGAAGCCACATTCCATGAATACAGTGCGTTTGCAAGCTGGCTTAGCAAGGTTTCAAACAACTGGAAAGATGGAAACATGCTGCAGAAATTCGGGCATTTAGTAATTGAAGGTATTCTGCCGTTCAAGAAAACACCTGCAAACGTAATGAAGCAGGGCGCCATGCTTGCGACCGGTCCGGTACAGACGGGAATAGGCTTGTACCAGTTATACAATGCATTATCTTCCGGCAGAAATGGCGGTAAGTATGATGCTACGGCAGCAATCGAAAGAATTTCCACAGGTCTGACCGGATCCGGCATCCTTGCCCTTGGAGCATTGTTAAGCAATCTCGGACTGATCGTGAGTGTGCCTGACGACGATAAGGACAATAATTTCAATAAACTTACCGGCGGACAGAATTATGCATTGAAACTGGGTGACAATTACTATACGATTGACTGGCTTTCTCCTGTTTCCATTCCGCTTTTCGCCGGAGTAAATGCTGAAATGATGTTTGCAGATAAAACGGATAAATCTGTACTTGATGTATTAGGTGATTTATCTGCTCCGTTGGTTGAAATGTCCATGTTACAGGGACTTTCTGAAACACTGGAAACCGCAACGCAGTCTGATGATGCCAACAATGCCCTTGTGCGTATGGGAACATCCGCCGCCACCAACTATGCATCACAGTATGTACCTACCATGTTGGGACAGGTCGCAAGGACGGTTGATAACACCAGACGAAACAATGTAGGAAACGATAAGGGAGTAGTTGGTGATTTACAGTATGCGGCAAACAAGGTAGAAAACAAAATCCCGTTCCTGTCAATGACAAATGAGCCGTATGTGGATGCATGGGGCAATCAGCAGAAGGACGAGAACAATATCTTGTTCAGAGGACTGTATAATGCCTTTTCTCCCGGATATTATTCAAAGCAGGATAAAGATGCGGTGGAGAAAGAACTGGATGTTGTTAGAACTTCCACGGACGACTCTTCGGTATATCCGTCAACTGCTCCCAGGCAGATTAACACGGCAAATGGCAGTGTGAGATTGACCGAAAAGGAATACACAAAATATGCCACCGCCAAAGGGCAGATGCAGTACAAGGCGGTAAACAATCTCATTAAGTCAGAAATGTATGACAACCTTACAGATGCGCAGAAAGTGGATGTTATCAAGGATATTTATAAGTATTCCGGTCTTGTGGCACAGAATGACATTGGAAAACCTGCGAAAAGCACAGAAGCGGTGGATGCTTATAAGAATGACGGCATAAAGGGCATTGTAAATCTGGCTATCAGCAAGAACGTGGGTGGCGACAAAGCCTTTCAGGTATTGCAGGACTTAGGAGAGGAAGGCTACAACCAGTACTGGCAGATAAAGTCAGAAGCGGATGCAGACGGAAATAATAGCCTTAAACAGGCGGAAGTGAAAGAGTATCTGGACAAACAGGTGATGCTTAACGAGAGGAAAGCTTACTGGTTTGATATTTACTGTCCGAAAGCGAAAACAAATCCGTATAGAACTGGAACATCTTCCAGAAGCACATCAAGCAGCACTTCTTCAAAGACAGATGATGCATACCTTAGATATGTTCAGAGCATATTAGGAAACTAAACGAAAAGACCGGCAGATGGTGTAAAAGCCACTTGCCGGTTTTTCCAAATTAGGAGGTAAAATATGAAAGCCCCTAATTCCCCTTTACTATATATATGTGTTTAGAAATACGTTTTGTTACAAGGAGATTGAAAATTTTATAAAAATAAATAGGCAATCATTCCTACGGCTCCAATGGAAGCAAATACTATAAAAGGAAGAATGCTATCTTTGAATTTCTGTTGATAGTTTCGCAATATATTTATATCGTTAGTGGTATCTACGTTCCATGCTGATTTGTACTCAATAAGTTTGCATATGGTTGTTCCCAAGCTCGCAATAAATATAAATACTAATACTGCGAAAATGATTCCATATTTTTTATATGCCCAATCCGCGGTAAACCAAGATGCACAAGATAAGAATATTGCATATTTTTCTGTTGCAGGATGATAGTATATGAAAGCACCGGCCAATGCCGTAGGTATTCCAAACAATACCTCCATTGTCATTATTGCCCGTGCGAAGTTTGCATTTCCGGAAGGCAATGTAACCAGTCCAAACAAAAGCCCAAGCAAACAATTCAGAACCAATCCTCCAACAGACAGAAACAATAGTTCTTTCCGGTTTTCTCTTCTGTATTCGGGTAAATACATATTGTTACCCTTTAGTACCTCTTTCATTCTACGTTGAAATGCTTCTCTTTCTTCTTGCGTTGCCATTTAAATCTCCCCTTTGCGTTTTTCTTCAATAATAATACGGCTATATGACAAAAATCAACTATTTTGTAGAAAAAAATCAAGATTGCCATGCAATAAAAAATGTGTACTTACACGTACACAGGCATGATGTTATAATCTGAATGTATCAAATCCCAAGAAATGCATATTCTACCAGATAAAGGAGAATGGCATGGAGATTGATAACAAATTAGGTTACTTAAGGGAAAAAGCGGGAATGTCGCAGACAGACCTATCGAAAAAAACGGGTATTAGTAAGCATGCAATTAGTGAGATAGAATTGTGCAAAAGGGAACCGAAGCTAAAAACCGCATTATTGATAGCTGCTGCACTGAAATGCACGGTTGAGGATATATTTTCCATTAGGAAGAACCCTTGACATAGACGAACACATGTTCTATAATTGCATTATTCGCTATCTTAGTTGTGTGGCACGGGGGTAAAGGATATGGATGAGAGAGAAGAGTACAAAAGGGAAATATGTGAGTTGATTATGAAGTGTGATGATTTGCACTGGTTGAAAGTCATACATGCTTACATAAAAAAACTTTTGGTGTAATAAAAAAGACAAGGGATTGCGCATTTCCCTTGTCTTTTCTGCTATTTAGAAGCAATTTCGTCTATCAGCTTTTCCAATGTGTCCCAGTCACTTTCGTTTAGTCTGGTAAGTGCTGATATAAGTCTGTGTTTGAAAGAAGCATCTCCTTCTTTCTGAATGTCTGCAAGCATTTCTGCAATCTGTTCATCTTTTGATTTCTGGACAAACATTTCGCCGGTTCCGTTGCGGAGCCATTCTTCATTGACATCAAACTCACGGCAAATAGAACGGATAACGGCATCAGTTGGATTTCGCAACCCAGTTTCATAATTGGTAACTGTGTTTCCCTTAACTCCAATCTTTTCGCCAAATTCTGCCTGTGTCAACCCTATCTCTTTCCTTATGTATTTAATGCGCTCTTTCAATGGTTGCACCTCCTTTCGAGATAAATATATCAAAAAAAACTCACAAAGTCAATATTTGGTATTGCATTATTTATCACGTTGTGATATATTAAGCTCACGAAGTCAATAAACGAAAGGAGATGTAAAGATGGAAAGCAAAATGGACAAAATTCAGAAAAGCTATATGGACAATCTTTCGCAGGATTTATGCAGTACCTGTGAGGGTGCGCAGTTTATGGCAAAATATCTGACTTCGAGAAGTGCTATCTCTGAATTAGAAAAAAAGATATTGGATGTAATCAAAGATAGCAACTTATCGACATCAGAAGCTATTGGCTTCATGGACTACATGAAACATGCGATTACCAGTTGTTCGTGTCCTCGAATGAAATAGAAATATATTCATCTTCTTCAACATCTGGTATTTGAGATGCAATTTTCATCAATTCAACAATCTTGCTGGAACAAGACGGAATTTTCCCACAGTTAGGACACGAGATTTTTTCTAAAGACAACGTACTTCTAATTGTGTAGGAACAATAACAAGCACATCTGATTTTTAATTTTAAGTCCATAAGTTTCACCTCCTTATAAAAAGATAAGGAAAATTATACCACAGAAAGGGAGTGATGTGAATGAGCGAAAAAGAGAAGCGGGTAGTGGACAAGTTAAAGAAAGCTATCCCAAAGATGTCCGAATTTGACAAAGGCTACATTCTGGGAAAGACAGAAAGCATGGCGGAAGAAGCCGGACACAAAGAAACCGTGAAAAAGGAATAATCCTTTGCGGAGCAGAAAAAAGGACGTTGATTTTATCCAAGCACAGTGATGCAAGGAAGTATTGGAGAAAAGAATAACAAAACCCCCAAAGGGTGTGACTTTGAGGGTTTCGACCTAATACAACCTAACAAGTATGGAATTGTTACAGGCACACCAGAAGTTACTCGAGTAACTCCCATGCTTGCCACTTTTTTAGATGTAGGTTACATCTCTTATTTGCCTTGAAAGTGGACACGGTCAGGTCATGGTGGGTATTTTTTCGCTATTTCCTTGCGAGGATGGGTACAAACCAGCCTATTGGCAACCATGAGCAAGTACGAAGTTTTTTTACGCAGTTTACTCTGCGGTGCGTCATTGCCAATGTAAGGTGCAAGGCATACTCAAAAGTTTGGTCAAAAAGACCACCTTCCTTTCTACCTGAGTTAGGTACTTCTATTGTATCGCTGTGTTTGAATAAAATCAACGTTCGGAAAGGAAAGGAGAGTGTTATGCAACAGATGTTCACGGATGAACAGGTAGAAGAAGAAATCAACCGGCTTATGGAAAGCAGACATGTGATGCTTGCGAAACAGGAACGGAAGATACGTGACCGGCGCAGACAGTATATGTACCAGCTTCGGAGCATGGAGAAAAGAGGAAAGCAGCTTGAAAAACTTGGTGTCACTATGGACAACATGGAAGAAATGCTTTTCGGAGATTAAGGGAAAGGGGTAAAGAATGGAAGAAGTAATTAAATCGTTTAAGGGCTTTAAGCCGGACATGACATGCAAAGGTTTCCAGTATAAAGAGGGCGAAAGCTACGAAGAAGATACCGCAATCGTATGTAAAAAAGGCTTTCATGCTTGCGAATATCCGCTTGACTGTTTCAGATATTACAATCCAGCGGAAAGTGTGTTTCACGAAGTCGAGCAGAGCGGAAAAATTGACAGAGACGGCGATACCAAGACTGCATCCACAAAAATCAAAATTGGGGCAGAAATCAATATTGCCGGAATGGTAAAGGCTGCGATTGAGTATACGGTCAAGAGGGCGAATAAGGAAACTGGAAGTGATAAAAACTATGGAGCATCTTCGGCAACCGGCTACAAGGGAGCATCTTCGGCAGATGACGAAAATGCCGTTGCCGTAGCATGGGGATATAAGTCCAAAGCAAAAGGTGTTTTGGGTTCGCATCTGGTGCTTGCCAACTGGGAATATGTTGGAGATGAAGATGATGACAGTTACGACCGTAGCGAACCTGATGCATGGGAGTTGGCTGGCGCCGTTATGGTACGTGTGGACGGTGAGAAAATCAAGACTGACACTTGGTACACAATGAAAGATGGAAAGGTGATTGAAGATGTATGATTTGTGCCTTTCCGGGAAAGATGCGGAAGCTTTCAAAATGAAAGTCCTCATAAAAATGGATGAGATGTGTATTGACTACGGAGAATTAGCAGACCGGACTGGATACTCATATGCAACCATTAAGAAGTTTTTCTGCAAAGGCCAGTGGAACAAATTTTTAGCAGCAACCATAGAAGAGGAGTTGTTTCATACATGAAAAAAGCAATAGCTACAGTTTTATTGATGGCAGTAGTTTTGACACCAGTAACCACGGCATCCGCCGAAAATGATACATGGATTTCAGAAAAAGCACAGGAACAATGCATTACATATGGTGAGGAATACGGAATATGCCCGGAGCTTCTCATGGCAATTATTGAGCAAGAAAGCAGTGGACAAGCCTATGCGGAAAATGGTTCATGCAAAGGTCTGATGCAGGTATCTGAAAAATGGCATAAGGACCGTATGGAGCGGTTAGGTGTCACTGATATTTTTGAGGGCAATGTCCTTGTCGGTACTGATTATTTGTCGGAGTTGTTTGCGGAAAATGATGATTTGTACTGGGTGCTTATGGCTTACAACGGTGGAATTGATTATGCAAACCGCATGTACGAAGCAGAAAAGTACAGTAAATATGCAGTTTCTATTGCAAACCGTTCTGCAGAATTAGAACGGCTGCATGGAAAGTGAGGTACATGTGATTGTAGAAATTCTTGGATTTTTAGGTTTCTTGCTATTCGTATTAGGGGCTGGAGCCGCAGACAGTGAAAGCATTGTACCTTTGGTAATGTTTCTTATCGGTCTTGTACTGATGTTAATAGCAGCATATGAAAGTGGGGTGATTAAGAGATGGGTTACTTCTTTCTGGAAGAAGCCGGATTGATTGTTGACACCGAGGAATGGTTGTCAAAGCAGACTGATAACGAAAATGGTTCCGCCTGCCGGGAAGCTGAACGGAACCACAAATAACACCGTTAATGCTATTTTCATGCAATTATACAGTGTTGAAACCAAAATGTCAAATATTAGAAAAGGAGAAACAGTTATGACAGAAGCGGAATTTAAGAAGAAAGTGGAGCAGGCAATGGAGAAAATTAAGAAAGAGAAAGAAAAGAAAGAATTTACTGGATTTGTGAAACAGGTAGACGAGCATGCGGAGCAGTCTGGAAATTCTGTTGTGTATTTAGAAGCACTCACATACGATGCTGAAGGCGGCAATGTATCTCAATATATCAATGGAACAACAGATGCAGTCATATCTATGCTCACTCATGCACTTGAAAAGATTATCGCAAGAAAATTTCCCAGAGATAAGAGGATGCCTGCAATTATACTGATTTCCAAACAACTAATGAAGGCTCTTGACGACGATGAGTAAGTGCCGGATTTGCGGTTGTTTGTGCGACCCCGGAGATTTACAGAATGGGGTGTGCGACGATTGCAGAGAGGAAGAAGCAAGGAAGGAGGAATACCGCCGAATGCAAGGAATACAACTTTCGGAGCAGACGGACGGGCAGATTGTTTGGAATGAAGTGTTTAGAAGGTGAATGTTGCGGATGCGCTACTCCTGGTTATCCGTGTATTGGAGAAATATGTAAATTCAGGAATGTACCGCATTATTATTGCGACAAATGCAAACAGGAGTTTGAACCGGAAGCATTGTATTGCATGGATGATGAAGAATTATGTGTAGATTGCCTACTTCTGAATTTCAAATCAGTAAAGCAGGAAGAAATGGAGGGAAACAATGGCTGATGAATTAGTCGTGCAGGGAATATCCGCTTATTTAGCGAAGCCTGCAATAAGAGAAAATATCGAAAGTGTTATCGGCAAAGAGCATGCAACTTCTTTTATCTCTGATATTGTGGCATGCGTGCAGCAGACACCTGCACTTGCAAAATGTACCAATAAATCAATCTTGAGTGCCGGATTGGTAGCAAAGTCAATAAATTTGCCTATGACACCGCAGTTGGGGTACACGTACCTGGTTCCGTATGATGTCAAGAAAGAGATTGACGGAAAGAAACAGTACATAAAGGAAGCCCAGTTTCAGATGGGGTACAAGGGATATATTCAGCTTGCACTAAAAAGCGGACAGTACAGAAAACTGCTTGCGACAGATGTCCGGGAAGGTGAAATCGTTCAGCAAAATCCATTCGACGATTACTGGGAAATGAATGCACTGCCATATGAGAAGAGAAGTGCAAAGAACGCACAAGGCGAATGGCTATGTCCGATAGTTGGTTACTATGCAAAATATGAACTGATAAACGGATTTACGAAAGACCTTTATGTAAGCGCAGATGATATGAAAGCTTTTGCTATGAAGTATTCAAAGGCATACAGAAGCGACAAAGACCACCATACAACATATTCCTTTTGGACTACAAGATACGACGATATGGCAAAGAAGACAATGCTCCGCCAGCTTTTAGGAAAATGGGGGCTTCTTACAACGGAAATGGAGAAAGCATATACATGCGATATGGCGGTCATGGATGATTCCGGAAATCCCGTGTATGTGGACAACCAGCCGAATGACACTGAGCCTACGGTAAACCCTATGGCAGACATAGTGCATTATGTGGAGAGTAGAGAAAATACAAAGAAGGCAGATGAGGTATTCAAATGACAGTAACGGATGAAAATTACTACTCACAGGAAGTCAATAAGGAATACATGAGTTTCCATACATGGCTTTCATTTCACGGATGTGACGGAATTATTCCTTGTGAAGAAAAGGCAGTAAAAATTCTTAACGGTGAATACGAGGAAGAAACCAGTGATGCGCTTCTGTTAGGTGGATATATTGATGCTCACTTTGAAGGTACTGTTGATAAGTATGCGGAACTTCACCCGGAAATGTTCAGTAGTCGTGGTGATAGTAAAGGCTGCTTAAAGTCCCAGTTTAAGTATATGGACAAAATGATTGACAGGTGCGAAAAGGACAAGCTTTTCATGGCATATATGAGCGGCGAGAAGCAGAAGATTTTTACTTGTGAAATGTTCGGCATCAAGTGGAAATGCAAGCTTGACAGCTATATTCCTGGAAGATGCATTGTAGACCTTAAGACCACAAGGGAAATGCACAAGCAGTTTTACGTGCCGGACATAGGGCATGTAGATTTTATCAGTTACTACGGATATGTTTATCAGCTTGCCATTTATCAGGAGATTGTAAGAATATGCACCGGCGAAAAGCTGCCTTGCTTTATAGCTGCTGTATCAAAATCAGAACACCCGGAAATCAAAATCATACATGTGGATGATTTATCACTGTATGATGCGCTGACAGAGGTAAAAAACAGTATTGAAAATACGGCACTTGTGCAGGTATGGCGAGGTGAAGTTGAGCCCACCAGATGTAACAGTCCTTCATGTCACTACTGTGTAGACAGTGAAGTGCTTACCAATGTTATCAACTACAAGGATTTGATAGGGGTGATTTAGTGAGAGATAGCATAATCGTAAACATGAAGTATGCGGACTATGACCTAATAGACGGCAGGCCAAATGTGGAGCGGCACCATTGTTTGATGGGACCGGACAGAGAAAAGGCGGATGAGGACGGGCTTTGGGTGCCACTCACGCAGGAACATCACACGGCTGGAAAAATGAGCGCACATAAATGCATAGAGGTTCAACGACTTCTGCAGATTATAGCCCAGCTTGCCTATGAACGTGACAGATGCGCAGAAGGGATGGGAAAGGAAGATGCAAGAGAAGCATTCAGAAGAAGATACCATAAATCGTACTTGTAAGGCTTTTACAATCCGCGGTGCATTTTGTGGGGATAAGTGCTTTCCTTCCCTGAACCAGTACATAGCAGAACTGGGGAGAAATCCAAGATGTGGAGCCAAGTTGAAAAAGCAATACGTGATGATAGCGACAAACGCAATCAGAAGGGATTTGGGACGGTATAAAACAACCAACCCTGTCATTCTGCATTACGTGTTCGGAGAGCCGAAAAAAGGCGCTAAACGTGACTTTGGAAACGTGTTTTCCTTGGCGGATAAATTTATCGAGGACGCATTAAGGGACTGCAGAGTTATCCCGGACGACAATCCACGATTTGTAAAAAACTTCACACATGAGTTTCTTTACACGGATGGAGTACCGTTTATCCGTGTGGAGATAGAAGAGGTTGAAACACCTAAGAAACTGTAAACCCTGTTTATTTTACCTCATGGAATATGTATCACGAACTGAAAGCCATGTGAGAGTGCCTGTGTCTCCATTCGGGGATGCAGGCGGAAAGGAGATAGAATGAAAATCGAATTAGAGGGAGATTTCTTCATAGAGACAAACACACGGAATGTTTCCCTTAAGCAGAGATATAACGGTGTAAGAAATGGCAAGCAAACGACTTGTGAAAAGATTGTTGGCAGTTTCGGTACTGTTGAGGATGCATTGAGCCGCTTTTTAGCGCTTTTTAAGGCACATTACGGCAAGGACACGACAATTCCTATAGCTGAATACATAGAGAGCCTTAAAAAGGCAAATACAAAAGCCTATGTTTCAGACACCGGCAACTTTTATGTGTATGTGCCTAAAGGCAGCAGGACTGAAAAAGAGCACCACAGTATTATTGACCTTATCCCGGAAGGAAGAGAAAACGCAATCAAGAGGAAAGACCTTGTTGCAAAGTGCCTGCGTCTGGGACTTGTAGAGGGAAAAGATGCTGACCGGCACACTCGAAAGCTGATTGAAAATGCACGTATCGACTATACAATCCTTAATCTTTCAGACGGAAAAGGCTACTACCGCCCAACCAAGGATGATTTACAGGACTTGCAGCGGTACATCCGGCAGGGTGAAAGCCGTGCAAGGGCGAATTTCAAGAATATTTCAATGGCAAAAGCTTTGTATGAAGATTTCAAAGCCGGCAGATTGTAGGTGCGGCATGGCTGAAAGGAGAATGTTCACCCAGAAAATAACGGAAAGTGATGCTTTCTTGGAGATGCCGCTTTCTTCACAGGCTTTTTATTTTCACCTTTGTATGAATGCAGATGATGACGGCTTTGTAAAAAATCCCAAAGGAATTGCAAAGCTGGTGGGAGCTTCCGAAGACGATTTCAAACTCCTTGTGATGAAGTCTTTTGTAATCATGTATGACACCGGTGTTATCGTTATCAAACATTGGAGAATGCATAACCTTTTGAGAAAAGACAGGTACACAAAATCCAACTATTTAGAGGAGCGGAACCAGTTATATATCAAAGAAAACGGAGCCTACACACTGGATGAAACAAAGGGTGAAAAATTGCCTGGCAACCAAATGGCAACCAAATGGCAACCAAATGGCAACCCAGTAAAGGAAAGTATAGTAAAGGATACGTTAGATAAGGGTAGTAAAGATTCGTA
>ERZ1023839.369-NODE-369-length-12548-cov-14.165933_pt1 | contig 12548 bp, 26 predicted proteins | sample MGYA00380383_ERZ1023839 | MGnify/ENA primary metagenome ERZ1023839 (study PRJEB33179, sample SAMN07449065) | human gut metagenome | biome: Human-gut; feature: Human associated habitat; material: Faeces | host: Homo sapiens | place: India:Kasaragod | collected... | reverse complement strand
ACATATAGGTTTATAAACATTTTAAAGCTAATTAGTAAAATAAGATTTAATTCCTTCTTCTATAAACTTTGATAATATTTCGTATTGGTTGTAATTTGATTTTTCGCAAAATAATAAAAAATCTTTTAATACACTATCATAAATTCTAAAAGACCTATGAACTATTTTATCCTCTTTAGGCTCTATAAGAAGCTTATTATTAGTATTAGGATTATCTTGTGGAGAATTAAAAATCTTAATAACTACCTTTTCTAAGGCTCTTTCAATAACTTCTTCATCAAGAGGAAATATTTTTTCTACACACTCATACCTATTATTTAATTTATTGTAAGAGTAAAGATTCTTACTGAATCTATCTCTAATAGTATTGTATGAGATATTTATTTCCGAGCAAACTTGTGTAATATTAAGTCCATGTTTTAGTCTTTCATTAAAATAGTTAATCTGTTCTATGATAGTTAAACTATTAAATATTTTTTTATTCATTCCCAATAATCCCTCCAATAAAAAAAGAAAAAAAGGTTATAAATATTTTACCCCTAATAAAATATCTATAACCTTATTGTAACACAAATAATTTATATTAAAAATAAATAATAGCTTCCTAATGATTTTTATTAAGTATCAGAAGCTTAATTTATTTATCTTTTTTTAGATTTACTATCTTTTAGATAATCACTACATAGTGAATAATAATAATTTAATGTATTATGTTCTACTTCAACACCATTTTTCATAATTAAATTATTCTCATATTCACATCTAACATTTATAAAACCACCATCAATTAAAGCGTCAACACTATCAGATATTACATATCTAGTATTATTTGATAGACCAACAACTTCACATAAAGTTTTTTGAGTAATTCTTTTTTCGCCATTTCTTAATGTATATAACATATATAAATATATTCTAAGTGGATAATCACTATAAGCATTTACTAATTTTCTTAAAGCTATATTATCTATAAGGACAAATTTATCAATTAAGCCTGTTTCAGTATTAAAAGATCCATAGTTTAATTTATATACTAATTTATTATCAACCTTAGTTAATACTATAGCTTTTATATCATTAGCTTTTAGTTTATTAATATGTCTTTTAATAGTACTTTGAGAAATATTCAAATCTTCACAAGCATTTTTTATAACTTCGTCCCATTTATCTTTATATAAATACCTATCTTTACAATTAGCATATTTACCACCCCAATTTGAATTAAGCATTAAATAACCATAAATTTTTATGTTTAAACCCCTCTTGCTTAAAAATTCTTTTGATGTAGGCATAGGTAAATTAAAAACCTCCTTTGTGATTTCACCTTTCTTATAAGAATAATTATGAGCTATATATCTTAAAGTTTCTTTTAATTCTTCTTTCTCTTTAATATTAGCTTCTTCATATTCTTTCTGATAATATTCTTTTGCTTTTTGAAATTCTTCTTTATCAAACATTAAACTATCTCCTTAGGAAATAATTAAAGAAATAATTTCTATTTACAAAATTCTACAAAGATATTATTATTTTATTTATGACAAAACTAAAGAATTTTATAAATATTAAAGCAAAGCTTCTTTCTGCCAAAAGAAGCTTTTTTTATTTCTAATTATTTCTATAAATAAAAATTTTAGTCTAATCAATAATACCATATTTTTTAAAAAGTTAATCTTGTAATTTTTTCACAATAAAGAGAATAAATAAATTAGGTTTGATTTCCCTTAATAATAAATCAAAAAATCAATATAAAAATGATAATATTATCTATAAGATAATATTATCTATAATATACTGTATTAAAAATGACTTTTGAATGTAGCGAAAATGACCTAACCCTTGCAATTACTAGCTTCCGACCACCTTAAAAAAATGGCATAATTTCTAATGTCAGTTCAACACCCTTACACACTAGCAATTCCAATAGGTACAGAGGATATAAATTTTTTTGTTATAAAAAAAATATCCACATATCCACAATTTTATCAATTCACGATACAAGGAATTTTTTATAATAAATTTAATATATTATAGGACTAATAAAAGTATTTTAGGAGGTATATATGGAGCAAGAGAAGCTTACAAGGTTTTTAATAGGAATGGTATCTTTTCTATTATCTATTACTTTGTACTTACTTAATAAAATTCAAGGGAGGATATAATTTTGAAAATAATAAATAATAATGGACATACTTTAAATGGTCTTGGAAGTGGTGCGATAGGTTATCTTAATGAAAGTGTATGTACTAGACAGATAGGAAAATACTTTGTAGAAGGTATGAGAAGCTTAGGACATACGATATATGATGTAACTATAGATAAATCAACAAGCTATTTATTTGAAGCAGTAAATAAAGCTAATAAATATAATGTTGATTATGCTATTACTCACCATTTAAACCATTATTCAGATGAAAAATCTAATGGAGTAGAAGTCTTGATCTATGATTTAAAAGATAAAAAAACTTATGAAGTAGCTGATAGAATATGCAAGGAAATAGCAAAGTTAGGCTTTAGAAATAGGGGAGTTAAAGAAAATAAATCTTTATATTGGCTTAGAAAAAATAATAATAAAGCTATGATTATAGAATATTTCTTCTGTAGTAATAAAAAAGATGTGAGCCTATATAATCCTCAAAAACTTGCTAATGCTACTATATATGGTCTAACTAATTCATATCCTATTACTACAAATAAGCTTCCAATAGTAAATAATAATCCTACTTCAAATAAATATCTTAATGGGAATTATGATTGTAAGGGTAGAGTAGTAAATACTAATGGAGAAGGTTTAAATGTTAGGTCAGAAAGAAATGCTAACTCTAAGGTCATAGGGAAGCTTGTGGAGGGTTCTATAGTTCATCTTGATTATTGTATAGATAATTGGTTTTCTATATGGCAGAATGGAAATTTAGGATTTATTAATGGAAAATATATAGAATTATTAAAATAATTGTCATATTATGCTATACTTTTATTAGTCTAAATAATATTTAGTAAAAACCTTACTTATTAGACTTGGTAAATCTAATAAGTGCTTAATGGAATTGGTAACTCCGTTAAGTAAAATCTTTTAAACTATGAATATATTAATATCTTGTATTGTATCTTTATTAAATTTATATTTATGCAAAAATGGTATGGCCGCAGCTTCCGAAGGAAGCAGCAGCAATACCATTTTTTTTAGTATAAATTATTTATTATATTTCTAACTTGCATTTCAGATATTTTAAATTCCTTTGCTAGTTCCTTATAATTATTACCGTTAAAATGTTTCTTAATAAGTCTATTTCTTATTGGCTTTAATACACTATTCTCATTAGGAATATATAAAGAGCTTCCTCCATATTCCTTAATTAAATTTATAAAAGCTTCTATTCCCATAATATCAACTAAGCCTTGTAAAAACTCTGGTAAGTCCTCTTTACTTAAATAATTTATCAAAATACCACCTTCTTAAATAATATTTAGCATATATCTATAACTACATTATACTAAATAAAATTATAAACCTCTAAATTCACGATAACGTAAAATTTTTTTTTAAAGTTTTTTAATGTATCTTTGAATTTATTTTTATTACACTTAACTTAGAAATTAATTAAATTCAAAATAAAATATCTAAGGAGGTACTAACCTATGGCATGGACTAAAGCAAGTTTAAAATTAGTTTTACAAACTGATGAAATGAACGATAACGGGACTTATAAAACTAAGTCTAAGTCTTTCTCTAACTTAAAGCAAAGTGTAGAAGAATCTAAATGTAAAGCTGTTGCACAAGCTATAGAAGGTGTTCAAGACTACACTTTAGTAGGTATAACTAGAGTAGATTATACTGAAATAGAATTATAAAAAATATTAAAAAAGGAGGAATGTTAAAATGGCTAGTGTTAAAGTAAATACTAAAAAATTAGTTATGGTATTTGGTACTGATGGAGATAAAAATGTTTCATTATCAATAGATAAGCCTAAAGCTGCATTAAAAGAAACAGAAATAAAAACTGCTATGGAAACTATAGTAACTCAAAACATATTTGCACCAAATGGTGAAGATTTAATTAAATGTGTTGAAGCTAAAATAGTAAATACTAATACTGATGAATATGATTTAGCATAATCATATATATAAGGTGTACTTGGTTTATGCTAAGTACACTTTTTTTAAAAAATTTTATGAAAGGAGTAAAAGAGCTATGGAAATGGAATTACAGAATTTCGTTGCTTCTGTTGGTTTCCCTATTGCACTTAGTATGTATTTACTTGTGAGAATAGAAGGTAAGCTTCAAACATTAACTGATAGTATAAATGAACTATCTAAAAATATATTAACTCTAAAATAAGTGAAGCTTATTCTGTATAGGCTTCTTTTTTATTGCTTTCATAAAATTTTGCTACCGAAATCAATGTCGGTACCAAATAAAATTTTTTTTTAAAGTTTTTTAATGTATCTTTGAATTTATTTTTATTACACTTAACTTAGAATTTAATTAATTTCAAAATAAAATATTTAAGGAGGTACTAACCAATGTTTGAAAACTCTACTACTAAACTTCAATTTAAGTTTGATATGGGATTAAATAGTGCAGGTAAAACTATAGTTATGAGTAAAACATACGATAACTTAAAAAATGAATTTGATGATACTTCTGCTTTAACAGAACTTGGAGATTTAATAAAAGAAGCAGTAGGTGCTAATTCAGTAATAGAAACTTTAAGAATAGTATACGAACAAGTATTATAATAAATAAATTTTAAAAGGAGGAATGTTAAAATGGCTGATGTTTTAGGACAAGAAAGAAATCAATTAGTTATAACTTTTAAAGATGCTCATGGAGAAACTTTTAACTTCAATATATCTAATCCAAAGCAAGATATAACTGAACAAGAAATAAAAGCTATAGCAGAGCATATAGTTACTAATAACTACTTTAAGTCTACTAAAGGTAGTGATTTTGTAGCATTTGTTAAAGCTAGAGTTGTATCTTCTGAAACTGATAGATTCGACTTAACTGTTTAATTTTTAAAAAAGAAGCTTAGATCACAAAGTGGTCTAAGCTTTTTTTTAGTTTTCAGAATAGATTATATATTACTACTCACTAGCCGAAGCCCAATGCGATAGGGTGGTTTTTACCCTATGGCAGAAGGGCGAAGGTGGTTTTAAATATAAATGTAAAAAGCTATGGCATGGTTTTTATGCTATAGCTTTTATACTCCTTTTTTAAAACATTTCTTACAATGCTTATATCTTAGCTTCTTAGCTTCAAATAATGTAATAGCTTTAGTATTTTTTAAATTATGAATATCCTTAAATTTATGGAATACCTTAGAACTATTATCCCTTTTTATATAAACTATTTCTGAATTATTACCAACTACAGTCATATCAAAACTATGATATATTACATATCCTTTTATGGACCATATATTTAATTTTTTAAATCTAGCTTCATCTTGAGCTGATAAAATTCTATTCAAATATTTTCTTTGAGAAAATACATAGGCTACTTTTGCTAATCCTACTCTAACTACTTCCTCATTATATAATAAATAATTATCTGTATCTTTATCTTGATACCATAGATAAGCTAAGTGTCTATCATATTTATCCTTAACAACATCACCTTCAAATTCTAGGAATACTATACTACCTATTTTTAATACTTCTTCTGCAAATTTAGTAGCTTCATATCCATATAATTGTTGGTCTACTTTAGCTTTCTTATACTCTGGACTATCTATTAATAATAATCTTACTGTTATTATAAAACCATTGGTAAGAGTTACTTTTAGAGTATCTCCGTCTAGTATTTTAGTAACCTTAGCTTCTGTTAGATTAGCCATTTTATATTGCATTTATTATCCCCCCTTTATAATTAGATTATATCCTTTTTGGGAACGGTCGGCACAAGGTTGCCTCCACTATTCCGTTAGCTTTTTCTCCATATCGTGAAATGAAAATACATTATGTAAACTTGTAAATTCACTATATCGTGAAACCTAATGTAGAGTTTGGGAGAAAAATCTAACTCCATACAGAATAAGCCACCACATAAAGATTAGCATTGAAGCTAGTATATTTTCCTATATGAAGCTAATAATAATACTAATAATTTAATATTGTGGTGTCTTATTCTGAAAATCGGTCTAGCGACACCTAAAGCTTCGCTTATCCCCTCCTTGCCTTTATTTATAGTGTTCAAAGATACCTAAACTTTATGAGAAGAAAAAGTTAAAGTATCTTTGAACACATCTTTTAAGAGGTAGGCAATTCCTCGCCACACCCGAAGCCATTAGATAGTTGCAACCTATATTTTGAGGTTATCGCCTTGTTGTTACATATTGGAGTGGCTACACAACTTATCATTAAAATGATAAGTAGGCTTATGGATATTTTTTGCCTTAGTTATCAGTAAATTAAACTTTATCAATAAAATAAACTCCTGGAGTAAAAGAAGCTTATCAGTAATAAAGGCAAAAAATTTTTATTTATGTTGTAGCCACAAGTTAGGTTATTGGTATCACTTACTTTATATAGCTTATATGGTGGATTTGCTCTTGGGTGCTTGGCTCTCTTGTCCCTTGTCTTGTCCTTGTGGGGCTTCGCTCGGGTCTGTTTGGGGGGGCTTTCGCCCTCCCTTGTGCCTTTGGTTTTATGCTGTTTCTCTTTCTTCTCTCCTGTGGTCTGCGATAGCTCTTTTCTGTTTGGCTTTGTTGGTTTCTGCTTCTGCTTCTTTTTTTCTTTTGTTGGCTTTTCTCTTTTGGCTTCTTGCTTCTGCTTGTGCTTCTTCTTCGTGTCCTCTCATGGCTTCGGCTTTTCTTCTGTTTGCTTCTGTTGGGTTTTCTTCTTCTTCTGCTTCTGCTTTTTCTCTTAGCTTCGTGGCTTCCTTTGCTTCTGCTTCGGCTCTTTTGGCTCTTGCTTCTGCTTGTTGTGCTTTGGCTCTTGCTCTGTGTGCCTTTCTTGCTTGTTTTGTTGCTTCGTACTCTGCTTTTGCTTCTGCTTCTTCTCTTTCTTCTCTCTCTGCTTGTGCTTGTGCTTGTCTTTCTTGTTGCTCTGCTCTTGCTTCCTTCGCTCTTTGTGCGATGTTTCTTTCTGCTCTTGCTTGGTCTTTGCTTTTTTCTTTCATTTTCTTTTCTCCTTTTTTTCTGTTTTCTTTTTATACTTGTATTTTCTCCCTTTTTTGGGTTTTTTATACCTGTTTTTTTGCTTTTTTTTGGTGTTTTTTTTTGCTCTGTTTGGCTTATTTACTGCGTTTCATAGGTATAAAAAATCACTTTAAAGTGAATAATAATAATATAAAAATTAATAAAAAAGGTGGTATAAAAAAAATGGAAAAAATATTTATAGAATATGTTTGTTTATCTCTTGAATTAGTTGATGAAAATTTTAATTGGGATAGTTTAAATAATATTGAAGATGATGAAGTTGAAGCTTTTTAGCTTCAACTTCTGGACTATATAATAGGAGGTTTTAAGAAATGTTTATAAATAAATTAAGTATACCTTTTACTAAGGGTAATTATGAATTAATGTTAGATTTAGCTCATAGGGAAATTATTTGTTGTTGGAATTGGTCATATAATGAAAATGAAGGGAAAATATATATTGATGTAGAGAATGAAATTAATTATAGAAGGTTAAATAATGAATTAAAGTGTTTAAATATTTTATATGAGGTATTAGGTATAAAAGGCTCTAAAGGGGAAATAATAGAAGAATACCACCATTTAATAAATTAAAATTTCACTATATAGGGAATAATATGTATATATATTATTCCCTATATATACATATATTAAGAAAGAAGGTACAAGTATTATGTTAATTGAAATGAAAAAAATAAAATTATTGGATAATGAAGAAAATATATTATGTCAATTAGATACTATTATAAACTATGAAGAAAATGATGAAGAAATACAAGTATATTATGTTCACCCATTAACAGGTTTAATAAGTGAAACTCCTAAAAGTTGCTTACAAGGTTGGAGCGAACAAAATGAAATTGAAAATAATAATTGGAATATATTAATTGAAAATATCATAAATGATATTGATTTATGTCAGAAACTTTATGATTTAGAAGAAATTGAATATTTTATATAAAAAATAGTATTGCGGCAGCTTCCAAAGGAGCAGCTGCAATACTATTTTTTTAGTTAGCTTCTTGTGCCAATAATTCTTTTTCGGCTTGGATTATTTTTAAATCTTTTAAAGTCTTATCAGTTTTATATATCGTAAAGCCTATACTATTGAGTTCCTCTTTAAGCATTTTCTTTCTATCATTTTCATCAATGTTAGGTAATTCCACCATATAAGCATTTTTAGAAAGTCTATGAAGCTTATTAGGATAATTAAAATCATTTAATGTGCTCATAATATAGTGAGCTTCTTCTTCAAATAAATATCTGTTAATTTTAGTTATAACTTTTCTTACTTGTGCCATATCTTATACCACCTTTATATAAATTTATTAGTAATATTATTTCCTCTCAAAGTGAAAATATACTTAATAAAATAGGTATAAATAATCCCTTCAAAGTGAATAATAGTAATGTAAATAAATATTAAATGGAGGTATTACAATGAAAGGTATATCAGTAAAGGACTTTACAATAGAACAAATAGATAAGGCTCAAAGTTTATTAGAAGATGTTGAAAGAGCAGAAAGAGAATTAAATAATTTTATGGAAACTAATTCAAGTTTACAAGACTTAGAAACTGTAAGAGTTTTACAAGAAGAAATTCAATATAGATATTTAAAATACTTAGATTATATAGGATTAAATGATAATAAATTATTAAATTAGGAGGTTATATTATGAGAATGAATTTAGTAAAAGACGGATTATATGAAAGAGAGTATTACTTTGGGAGAAAAGGAAATACAGTATCATATTATAAATACCGTTGGAATAGTGAAATTAAAAAATACGTTCCAGATTATAATGAAACTTTTAAAGCTTTTGAAGGATTAGAGCAATTTGAAAAATCTATGAGAGAAAAAGGCTTTTTAAGTATAGCAGAAATGGAAGCTAAAGGAACAATAAGAAAATTTAATTAGTATGATAGCCTATTAATAGGCTATTATATTAATTGCAGCATTTAAGGAGGATAAGACAATGGAAAGATTTGAATTTATTACAAGTGATTATTTTGATAAAACTGTAGAATTATATGGATTAGAAAGTTTAAAAATTAATGATATAGAAGAAGAAGTAAAAAAACATTTAATATTTGATATTGATGTTGTTTGGAAAATAGAAAGTTGGGATTTATTAGATAATGGAAATTTAGAAGTATTTATTGATATTAGGTAGGTGATCTAGTTGTATTTAAACATAGTTTTAGAAAATCAAAATGGTACTTTGGATTATAATGAATTTGATAATTTACAAGAAGCTAAGGAATTTTATTTTTATAATATAGATGATGTATTTGAAATAAGAGGTAAAAATCATAATGGGTACTATAGTATCTATAATGAAAATATATTTTATAAAAAAATTTTTTAGGAGATATTTATTGTTACACATATAGTTCGGGAATATATATTAAAATATTTTATGAGGTGATATAAATGAAAAAATCATTAGAAAATAAAATTGAAAAGTATGTTAATAGTACAGAATATCCTTTTGAAGTTTATTATACAGAAACACCATTTAATTTTGGAGGATATGAAGGTTATAAATATTTCTTCTGTTATCATTGTACTAATAGTATATCTAAGGCATTTAAAAGTCAAAGGGAGTTAGAAGAATTTTTAAATGATGAATTATTTTAATAAAAAAATTTTTAGGAGATATTTATATCTCCTTTTTTCATAACATTTTTTAGAAGCTAATTTCAAAGTTCCACAATTTAAGAAAATATATAAAAATTATTAGATGTTAAAATACCAACAATTAAAAAATTTTAAAGGCAATATGTTATAATATATTTGTGTTACAAGGGGAACACACGAAGGGAAATAAAATATCGTTCAATAAATGTGCATTTCTTGAACGGTTTCTGCATAAAATAAGGGGGAAGAAAAATGAATAATGTAATTTATTATAAAAAAATTTATAGGAGATTATTAAATAAAAAGAAGCTTGGACTATTAAGAAAAGTTAAGGAATGGGAAATATACCTAAAACTTTTAGAATGGGTTTCACATGAAGCCATTAAATAAGCTTCTAAGCTTCTATAAAAACTATTATAAGGAATTACATCAAGATACTATTAAAAGTCCTAATTTTATTATTATGTTGGAATTTGATATTGTAGTTAGATTTAATATAAGACCAACTAAAGAAGAATTAGAACAAATTATAGCAGCTATACAAGGAGGATAAAATGGAAAAACAATTAACTAGAGGTTGGTTAGTATTACAAGATAATAAAAGATTTGGAGCAATAACTAAAGAATTTAGCTCTGGAACAACAGTAGAAGTATTTATCGAAGGGAAGCTAGTTAAAGGTACTATTGAGTACAGTTGGGAAAATGAAGAATACTATTTACTAGGTGATGATGATGTATATTATAAATTAAAAAATAATATGGAGATACTATTTTACTAATCCAAAGGGAGATATATTATCTCCCATTTTTTATAAGGAGGTATAAATATTATGAAAAAAGTTGTAGCTTATGTTAGGGTATCATCACAAAGTCAGATAGAAAATACATCAATAGAAACTCAAATTGAAAAGATAGAATTACATTGTAAGCTTCACGATATAGTGATTGATAGGATATTTAAAGACGAAGGTATTTCTGCTAAAGATACTGAAAGACCTTCATATAATGAAATGATAAAGTATATCCTGGATAAAAATAATAATATAGATAGTGTAGTAGTATATAAATCAGATAGACTTCATAGAAGCTTAAAGAACCTATTAATAACTATTGAAGATATATTTATTCCTAATAATATTAGCTTTATATCAATAACTGAACAATTTGATACAAGTAATCCTCAAGGTATGCTTTTTTTACAAATGCTAGGCTCTTTTGCCGAATTTGAAAGGAAGATCATCAACGAGCGAACTAAAAGTGGAAGGTTAGCCAAAGGAAAAAACGAATTATATTTAGGTGGTAGAGTACCATTTGGATATACTTTAATAGATAATGATAGATTAACATTAAATTATAGTGAAGCTGATATTATAAAAGAAATATTTAAACTCAGAACTAAAGGAATATCTATTGGTAAAATTGCATTAAAATATAATATGTCTAAAAGTAAAATTCATTATATCCTAAATAATAAAATTTATATGGGGATTTACAATTATAATGGTAAAAAGGAAAAAAATAAAATTAGCTTTAAAGTGCCTCCTATAGTATCAAACTATATTTGGAATAAAGCTAATTCTATCAACAACAAATTATAAAATTATGAATAGAGATATTATAATCGACTATTTTGGGGAAATAGCCTAATAAGAAAATAAGTATTTAAACCATTTTGGGTATAAGTAAATGAAAAATCATCACTTAAATTATAGCAGATTAATTTATTAATTGGGGGAGAACTATGAAAAAAGATATTAAGGTTTCTGAATTAAAAGAAGCTATAGGAGAAGAAGGAATAAAATTATTGTTAAATTATATTAATGAAGCTATAAAAAAAGGAATAGATGAAAAAATAGATAAGCTTCATAGTATAAATATAAAAGAATATCTATAAATAAAAATAGTATTGCATAGGCTTCTGAAAGAAGCTGCTGCAATACTATTTTTTTAATCTAAGATGTTAAAAACTATAGCATAAATGCCATAGTTTTTTTATTATATAGAACCACCTTCGCCTAAGTGCCAAAGGGTAAAAACCACCCTATCGCACTTGGCTTCGGCTAGTAATCAGTAACTAAAATGTAAAAGTTTTTAATACACTAGCTTCATCTACATTTACATTCCAATCATCACAAGGTAAATCTTCATCATCATCTCCATAGGATAATGAAACTATTTTTTTAGCTTCAAGTTTAGCTTTTTTCTTAGCTTCTTTTTCTTTTCTAGCTTCTTCTTTAATCTTCTTAATTTCTAAAGCCTTTTGCTCTAATAAATTATTTTTATATGCAATAAATAATTCTTTTCCGAAATGCTCGACCATAGCTTGTTCAGTTATAATCCATGTTTTACCGAATTTTTTTATCTCATTCTCATAAAATTTCTGATTTTGAACTTGCTTTCTAATTGTTGAAGCGTCTATGTTATAAATTTGAGCTACATCTTGAAAAGTATATAATCCTTTAAAACTTCCTCTTGCCATTTTTACCACCTCATTTATTTTATTATACATTTAGTATAACCATATCAAAGAATATTATAGTATAATATTTCTAGTAAACTGAATATAAACTCCTTCACGATAGGAGGAAATATTTTATATTTTTTGGGTTTTTTTACTTAAAAGTATTCCCCCCCCTTAAAGCATTGGAATTACTAGGGTGTAGAATTTTTTAAAATTGTGCTATATAAAAGCCTAAAAATCAGTTTATAACTTGTATATGGTATATCCGAAATTCATTTTATGTCCTCCTAAATGTAATGCACCCTC
>ERZ1023839.368-NODE-368-length-12554-cov-11.339787_pt1 | contig 12554 bp, 17 predicted proteins | sample MGYA00380383_ERZ1023839 | MGnify/ENA primary metagenome ERZ1023839 (study PRJEB33179, sample SAMN07449065) | human gut metagenome | biome: Human-gut; feature: Human associated habitat; material: Faeces | host: Homo sapiens | place: India:Kasaragod | collected... | reverse complement strand
ACAATGATTTGAGAAAATGATTGTCTTTTTTTCTTATTTATTATAATATTAATTTATAAGAATAATAGTAGTTCATGGTGGAGGTAGTATATGAATTTAGATCTATTAAAATTTGCATTAGAAGACTCTTGGAATAGGGATACTTGTTATCCATTTGTTAGTTGGGATAGTAGTAATCCAAGTGTTGGTCAAGATGAAGTTACTTCACTTGTTGTAAACGATTTTTTAGGTGGAGAAATAATTAAAAGTATTGATGAAGCTGGCATTCATTATTATAATTTAGTAGGGGAAGAACCACTTGATTTTACAAATCAAACCTCATTAACAAAAGGAGATATAGTATCTAGAAAAGAATTATTAAAAAACAGAAATACAGCACTTAGATATTTCATATTATCAGAATGCGTTAAAGATTCGATGCAAAATAATTCTAAGGTAAAAGAAAAAGTGTATAAGATTTAAACATCTTTACACTTTTTTTCTTTTGGTATTTCAAAATAGAAAGTAGAACCCTTATCTTTTTTTGAAGTGACTCCATATTTATAATTATGTAATTCAAATATATTTTTTACAATTGAAAGTCCTAATCCAGTACCAAGCATATTACGTTTATGCTTTTTATTACTTTTATAATACTTATCCCAAATTAAATCTATTTCTCCTTTTTTAATACCTTTTCCAGTATCTATTACTTCAACCCTACATGAACCATCTTCGTTATCATTAATCTTAATTTTAACTACTTTATCATCACCAGTATAATTTACTGCGTTACTTATAAGATTATATAAAACTTGTTCCATCTTTTGTTTATCAGCATGAATCATAATTTTTTCCTTGTTACATTCAAATACAAATTTATATTTTTCAGTTAAAGAAAATATTTCATATCTATCTATTATTATTTGAGTTAATTTTACTAAATCAAAGTCTTCTTCATTTAATTCATATATATTTGCTTGCATTTTAGATAAATCTAATATATCGCTTACTAATAGATTTAATCTATCAACTTCACTGGTTATTACATTAAGATTTTCTTCGCGTTTTTCATCATCTTTATAAGTTATATCTCTTACCATTTCTGCATATGCCTTAATCATTGTAAGAGGTGTTTTTAAATCATGTGATACATTAGCAAGTAATTCTCTTCTTAATTCATTGGTTTTAGAAAGTTCATCTTTTGCATAATTTAATGAAGTTGTTAATTCCTGTATTTCACTTATATTACTATCACTCTTAAACTCTTCTTTATAATCTCCTTTAGCTACTTTTTTAGCAGATTTACTAAGTGTTGTAATAGGCTTAGAAAGTTTTTGAGAAATAAAGAATCCAACTACAAATGAAAGTAATAATATTACTATTGAAACAGTTAAAAACTGATTTTTTAGAATAGTAACAGTAGAATCTATTGGATTTATTGATGTAGTTAAAAAGTAATATGTATCACTATCAACAGCGAAAGCATAAACCATACTTTTAACTTCATATTTTTTACTAGTAGATTTAAATATAATGTCTTTATTATTGTTTTTTTCTAGTTCATTTTTATATACCTCGACATCACTAGTAGGTACACAACTTTTATTCATATTATTGTTATAAGTTATTAATGTGCCATTATCTAATATATTTATACATATTCCTTTATTAAAGAGTAGGTCGTTTAGTACATCACTCATATCTTTACCTCTTGAATATTTTTCTTTTATTTTTAAAGAGGCAAGTTTAATTTCACGCGTTTTAGACCATTCATAGTATTTATCAAGAAATAATATCTGAAATAGGAATAGAAAGAAAAGTATCAGTATAGAGAATCCTGTAAGATATACCCATATCGTATTTTTAAGAGAAATATTCTTAAATTTATTTTGCTTCAAATTTATATCCAACCCCTCTTACAGTAATAATTAAATCTCTATACTTTCCAAGACTATTTCTAAGCATTTTAATGTGAGTATCTACAGTTCTATCATCTCCAAAGAAGTCGTATCCCCATATTTTATTAAGAAGTGTCTCCCTTGAAATTGCGATGTTTTTATTTTTAATAAAGTAGGCGAGTAGGTCAAATTCTTTTGGTGTAACTTTAATTTCCTCATCATCTATAGTAATAACTCTTCCCATAAAGTTAACCTTTAATCCTTCATATACAAAGTCTTCAGTTAAATCATCATTATTTCTTCTGGTTACTGCCTTAACACGCGCGACTAATTCTTTAGGTGAAAATGGTTTCGCAATAAAATCATCAACACCTAAATCAAATCCTAAGAGTTTATCATATTCTTCACTACGTGCAGACAATATTATTGTAGGAATCCTTCTTTGCCCTTTAATAGTTTTATATGCAGTATAACCGTCCATCTTAGGCATCATTATATCTAATATCATTAAATCAATTGCATGTTTATTGCACATATCTATTGCTTCTTCACCATTTTCAGCTTCAAGTACTTCAAAATTTTCTTTTAAAAGATATTCTTTTATAACATCTCTTATTAATTTTTCATCATCAACAACTAGTATTTTCATATCTACCTCCAAATAATATTATACATATTAATGTGTTCTTTGTGTGAAAAAAAGAAAAAAGATTAGTCATTATTTCTAATTTCTTCTAATCTTTTAACTTTAGCATTATTTTTATCTAGTGTTTGCTTAAATGAATATGAGTAATCAGTAAGCATTTTTTTATTAACTTTTAGTTGTGTTTCAGCATCATCAAGCATGTTTATAAAATTATCAAATTCTTTAATATCTCCTTGATACTCACTGCATTGATTCATAAAATCATTTCTCAAGTCAGAAATTTTACCAAATGCATCATCAATTTTTAATGAAGCTGTATCTACTTCATATATAGCATTATTAATATCTTTACTAAAGTCATCATATCTAACTCTAGTAGTTTGACGTGTTTTATCTCTTCTTTCAATAAAATTGGCAGCTAAATCAACAGCTTGAATAATCATTCCTGATTTTACAATCATACCTGCAGGAGTAGGAGGTATTTTTTTGCTAGCATTAAAAAGTAATGCTGCGGCAATAAGGTTTTCAGTATGTGTTACAAATTCTGTATATGTTTCAATATTAGTAGTTATATCTCCATTAGATTTTATTTTTTCTTCTAAATCATATATTATTGCATCTTGACTCTTTGTAAAAGCATCAATTCTTTTATTTATATCATCTATATTATCAAAGCTATTAACCATTAAATCAAATTCATCATCTCTAATGTTAAACTTATCTAATTTATCATCTAGCTCATTTTGTAAAGATTCAGATTCCTTTTCTCCCATCGCAATTTTATCTATTACTGATATATATTCTTCTATTTTTTGTATATCATCATATAAAACATTATCTTTAACATTTTCAGTATATTCTCTTACAATTCTATATAAATCATTATCGTTAATAAAATCTCTTAAATTAATATTATCATGATCTTTTGTATCGTATTTTTCTTTTATTTTTTCAAACTTTCTTATTAAATCAAGTAATTCTTCTCTTAATTTTTCTATCTCTTTTGTATCGTATTCTTTTTCCTCTTTATCATGAATAACCATCATTTCATACTCAAGTTTTTCTAATTCAGCTAAATCCTCTTTTATTACCCGAGTTAATTCTTTTATTATCGCAAGTTCAAGTAGCTTATCATCTTGTTTAACCTCATCAACAATAGGTGTTTCTATCTTTATAGGAGGAGGTGGAAGAATAGTAACTTCTTCTGTTTCTTTTACGGTTTCTTCATCTACATGTTCTGAAGAACTAGCATCATTAGAAATTTTTGCTTTAGAAACAGTAGGATTATTTTCCTTCGCCTTAGGAGGAGTAATTCCTTTATCTTTTTCTTTTTCCTTTTCTACATCTTCTTTAATTGCTGGATGTAGTGGGGTAGTTTGATTTTCTAATGACTTTGCATCTTCAACTGTTTGTACATATGTTATTCTACTTTTTCTTTTCTCTTTTTTCTCATCATCTAAAGAGACTATTTTATTCTTTTTACTTTTTCCAAAAAAAAGGGATGCAATTCTGTCAGATCCCTTATCTCCATTAGCACTCATTATTCAGTTCCTCTTCTTAATAGTTCAATATTATCTTTCATTAATGAAGTATATGTTTTCTTATTATCTCTATCTTCATCAGATATATTATCTAGTTTATTAATTGTTATTACTTCTGCATCAGTTTCATTTTTTAATTTTTTTAATGATTCAGGTTCTTTATCACCACTTAATATAAATATCTTATCAGACCCCTCTTTTAGGGAATTATAAGCCTTATCAACATTTCTTTCATTTTCAGATTTATCATCTATTAATATTACATCAAATCCATATTTTGTTAAATACTGTAATGAAGGAGATGCAACAACCAAAGTTTTATTTGAAGCATTCTCACTTAACATCTTTATATCAGCATCTAATTCAGATAACTCAACTTTTAAATTTACATATGCTTCTTCTATTTCTTCTTTGATATACTTACTATCTATTAATTCATCAAGACTATTTTTAATATTTTGACTTATCATAAGTAGGTTAGATGGATTTAACCATAACTCTTCTATACCATATTGAATTTCCATACCAAAGTTAGCATCCATTATCATTATGTTTTTATTTTTATTTACTAATTTTAATGCGATATCTTTATCAGAACTTAATCCATTATATACAAATAGATCTTTTTTACTAAAATCTTTGTATTCTTTTGATGTAATCTTATATTCATCTATATCAACACCATCTGGATATATTGAATTTACTACTGAGTTATTTCCATATAATTGATTTACTACATATTCAAGTGGATATACAGTAGTTATAATACTTATATCCTCCATATCATCTCTTTTAAAACATCCTGTTGTTATAACACCAAGCAATAATATAATAGCTAATAATTTAAATATACTTTTCTTTCTTTTCATTTTTTTCTCCTTTGCAACACACCGGATCAAATCCTCCCTTAGAGAGTGGATTACACCTTAATATTCTTTTTATTGATAAATAACTTCCCTTTATAAAACCATATCTATTTATCGCTTCTATAGAATAATTAGAACATGTAGGAATATATTTACATTTAAAGTGACTAGAAAAAGGCATTTTTTGATAAAGTTTTATTAAAAAAATCGCAAGTCTTTTCATACAATCACCATATGTATTATTTTACTATTAAAAAAAGATTTTATCAACAATAAAGGAAAAAATCCCTAGAAGTTTGACAAAAATTCAAAAAAAGTTTTAAATATAGATATATAAAAAACATTAATATTAGGAGAAATATTATGGATTTTGAAATAACATTATTGAGTATAAATGAATTAGATAATTGCATCAAGGAAATGCCTATAACTGATATATCATTATTAATGGGTGGTAGTATTGAAACTATATTTAATGTTTCAAACGATTTAACATTTGCTGGTAGAGCAGGAACATATTATACTAAAGATTTTATAGATGGAAGTGTAATTTATTTAGATGGAACAGCCTCCTCAGTTCTAAGAGAAGATTCAGTACTTGACTCTTGCAAATCTATTCGTCCAGTTTTAAAATTTAATAAAGATTTAACTAAAGAGCTTAAAACAAAAAAAGTGATGCTTGGTATGTATCCACAATATGTAGTTGATTTAGAAAAACAAATAAAGATAGAAAAAGATTTTAAATATAAAAAATTATTATTAACTGGAAATTCATATACATTTCCAAATGGAAAAAGTTATGAATATGAATACAATGGTGAAAGATTTGTAAGAGTAATTAATAATAGTAATTGCCCAGTAGTTTTATCTAATGGACTTATATATCACAAAGATTGGTATGCTTGGGTTAAAGTAGAACCAGTAATATGGATTGTAAAAGAAAATATGCTTGTCTCTTCAAAAGGCCTATTATCAGGGATCCCATTTAATAATTCACAAGAATTTAGTGAATTTAAGGATACCGTTATAAGTAGATTTATTAATGAAAACATAAAAAAAGAATTATTCCAAGATAAAAATCAAACAAGAATAATCGAAATAGAAAAAGACATTATTAAAAGTAAACAATATAAAATTAATTATTTTGATATATTATGATATATATAGACTTTAACTTATTAATTATGATACAATTGTGTAGGTGATTATATGAAAGAATTATTTGATAGACTTAATATTAAGCCTAAAAACTTAGAATTATATACAACTGCTTTTTCACATTCATCATATGTGAATGAAAATCACATTAAAAGTGACTATGAAAGATTAGAATTTTTAGGAGACGCAGTCTTAGAACTAGTCGCAAGTGATTATTTATATAAAACCAAAACAATAAATGAAGGTGAAATGACCAAGTTAAGAGCTAGTTATGTATGTGAAAATGCATGTTATGAATATTCTAAAGATTTAAACTTAAGTAAATATATTAAAGTTGGACATGGTGAAGAAATAGATGGTGGAAGATATAAAAAAGTAATATTAGCTGATATATTTGAAGCACTAATGGGTGCAATATACCTAGATTTAGGATTCTCTACTGCAAAAAGAGTAATTGATAGTATTGTTATTCCATATGTAGAAGATCCAAATATATTATTTTTTAGCGACTATAAGTCAGCTTTGCAAGAATATGTTCAAACTAAACAAAAAAGTTTAGAATATGAAGTTGTTCTTGAACAAGGACCTGCACACAACAAGCTATTTACAACAGTTGTAAAAATTGATGGTATTATATATGGAAAAGGAAGTGCTGGTTCTAAAAAAGAAGCAGAACAAGAGGCAGCACGTGATGCATTAAAGATACTTGCTAGATAGTAATATCTTTTCTTTTTTTAGAAAATATGGTATAATTAGAAAGCTTTTATCAAGTGTATATATAAAGAAAGGAGAAAAAAATGAGTAAAATTAAAATTTTTAGTTTAGGTGGACTAAACGAAAACGGTAAAAACATGTATGTAGTTGATGTTGATGATAACATATTTATATTTGATGCAGGACTTAAATACGGTAATGATAAGATGTTGGGTATTGATTATATTTTACCTGACTATACTTATATAAAAGAAAATAAGGATAAAATAAAGGGTATCTTTTTAACACACGGTCATGATTCAAATATGGGTGCTACCGCAGATATTTTATATGACATGCCAGATTTACCTATATATGCAACTAAATATACAATGGAAATATTAAAAATTGATTTAGAGGAAAACAATATTAAGGCAACTAATTTAAAAGAAATTAGACCTCATTCTAAATTAACATTTGGAGATCTAGCTGTTTTTCCAATAAGTGTAACACATTCAATCCCAGATGCAGTATGTTATGTTTTATATACTAAAGATGGAGCTATTGTATATACAGGAGACTTTGTATTTGATTCAACTATGATGAAAAATTATAAAACAGATATTGGTAAACTTGCTTATGTTGGAAAACAAGGTGTACTATGTCTATTAAGTGAATCAATATATGCAGAAAAGCCTGGGCATACTAGTCCAAACAATAGGGTAAGCGACTTTGTCGCAGATGTATTTGCTAAAACCAGTGATAGAATTATTGCTACTATAATGACTGCACACATATATAGAGTTCAAGAAATATTTAATGAAGTAATGGAGACTAAAAGAAAAGTTGTTATAATGGGCAAAAGTCTTCAGCACTTAATAAATAGATCTATAGATTTAGGTTATATTGATTTTGATAAAGATAGAATTGGAGACTTATCTAATTTAAATGATAAGGGTGTAGTAGTACTAATAAGTGATGAAAAAGAAAAACCATTTATGAATCTAGAAAGAATAATAAGAGGATTTGATAAATATATCAAATTAAAAGATACAGATACTATTTTTATAACTGAACCAAGTTATGAAGGAATAGAAAGAAGACTTGCTCTTATTATGGATGAGATTGCAATGGCTAATGTAAATGTTGTATGCTTATCAGCTAAGAAACATTTATTACACCATGCATCACGTGAAGATTTAATGCTTATGATTAACCTTATGAATCCTAAATATTATTTTCCAGTAAAAGGAGAATATCGTCATCAAGTAATGAATGCAGAAATCGCAGAAGAAGTAGGTATACCAAAAGAAAACATAATCTTAAAACAAAATGGCGATGTAGCTACTTTTGTAGATGGTAATTTAACTGATGATATTGAACACGTTAATGTTGATGAAATATTAATTGATGGAAAAAGCCAAGGAGATATAGGAGATCTTGTTTTAAAAGATAGAGAAATGCTTGGAGAAAATGGTATTGTTATAATAAGTGCCACTCTTGATAAAGCAACAAAACAAATTCTAGCTGGACCTGAGGTTCTAACTAGAGGATTTGTATATGTTAAAGAAAGTGGAGACTTGATAAAAGAAACTCAAGATATATGCTTGGAAATACTTAAAAATAACATAGAAATATCTTCTTCAAGAGTTGACTATACAACTATAAAAAATGAGGTAAGAGAAAAGCTTGGAAAGTTCTATTACAAAGAGACAGAAAGTAAGCCAATGATTATCACTGTTATACAAGAAGTCTAAAATTTAACGGAATTTTACAAAAAAAGCCAAAAAATGTCGAAAATATGTTGAGTTACTAGAAAAGTTGTGATATAATTTTTTCTAGTTGAAAACGGAAGGAGGGGAAGTTGAATGACAAGAGTTTCAGTTAAGAATGGTGGCTTAGATGCAGCGCTTAAAAAATTTAAACAAAAATTAGCAAGAGACGGAGTTCCTTCTGAAAAACGTAAAAGAGAATTTTATGACAAACCTGGTATTAGAAGAAGAGAGGCAAAAAAAGCCGGAATAAAGAACGCACGTAAAAGAAATAAGGCTAACAAAGATTAGTCTTTTTTTATTGAAATTTTTAGTTAGTTTATATTATAATAATAATGAACTGGAGATGATTATATGAATTTACTAGAAAAGATGAAAAGTGATTTAATTACTGCAATGAAGGAAAAAGATAAAGAGCGTCTTACTGTATTAAGAATGGTGAAAGGTGCTATTCAACTTGAAGTAATTAATAATAAAAAAGAAGAAAATGAAGAATTATTAATTGATGTTGTTTCTAAACAAATTAAAATGAGAAAAGAATCTATTTCTGAATTTGAAAAAGGTGGAAGAAATGATTTAATTGAAGCTACCCAAAAGGAAATTGATATATTATCTGAATATTTGCCAAAACAATTATCTAGTGAAGAAATAGATGTAATTATTGATGATATATTTAAGAAAGTAAATCCAACTAGCCCAAAAGATATGGGAGCCATTATGAAGGAAGCTACACCATTATTAAAGGGAAAAGCTGATATGAAAGAAGTAAGTAATAAAATCAAGGATAGAATTAATTCTTTATAATTCTTTTCTTGCCGATATAGTTTAGTGGCAAAACAGGTCCTTGGTAAGGATCAGAGGACAGTCCGATTCTGTCTATCGGCACCATTGGCGAATCTGTTCGAACTATTCGAACTTATATATATGAATCAATCAGAAATGATTGATTTTTTCGTTTTCTTGAAAAAATCATAGAAAGGATTTGATGTAATAAAAAATAATTTGATACAAATTGAACTTGATGTCAATAATAATAAAATTAGAGTTATGAGAATAAATGATGTTGATTATATATCACTTACTGATTTAGCAAAATATTCTAATCCTGAAAATCAAGCTAATGTAATTATCCATTGGATGAGTAATAAGGGAACATTTGATTATATTGGATTATGGGAACATTAAATAATGAAAATTTTAATTTCACGGAATTCAGTGAAATTAAAAATAAAGAAGTTTGGTATGCTTCATTTACTTTAAGCCCAGAATTTAAACTATATTTAATTAAGGATTTAGAATTATTATAAATAAATATATTAATTATGTTATAATTGATAATAGGAGTTGATAACATGGATATAGAAAAAGAAATAAATGATATAAAAGAAAGAAATAAAAAAGTTGAATTAAATAAAGCCTGGGAAACAAGCTGGACTAGAAAATTATGTATTATGTTTTTAACTTACATTGTAGTAATATTATATTCACTATCTATTAGTAAAATAAATAATGTATTTTTAAGTTCATTAGTTCCAGTAATTGGTTTCACATTATCTACTTTATCTTTAAATGCAATTAGAAAAATATGGGAGAAAAAGACTAAATAATGTATATTTTATCTCAAATAATAGGATTAATTGCACTCGTAATTACACTTATATCATATCACTTAGATAGTAAAAAGAAAATTTTCAAAAATATGTGTTTTGTCAATGCTTTTGATATAATACATTATTTCCATTTATTGCAGCAATGATATATATGATTGTAGTTTGGAATGGTGATGAAAAAAACGTTAAACTTATTGCTTTTTTATGTTATAGTTTTTGGTTAACTTATAATATATTTGTTTTTTCAGTAGTGGGTATCATATCTAATATTATTTCTCTTATATCAACATATATTGCTTATTACAATTTTAAACAAAAAAGGTTTGATAATATGTTTGAATATTCAAAAAATAATTTTATAAAATTCATTAGTAACAGTTACGATTTAAAAGATGATAAAGTAAGGCGTAAATTAAATCACATTGTTACACTAGGTATTAAATTATTATTTGAAAATAATTTAATTAGAAGTTTTGCTGAATTTGATAAATACGAACCAAGATTTAAAAAATCATTCTAATGAAGTTAAAGAATTAAAGAAAAAAATCACTACTTCAAGAAAGAAGCAAACTTATGAAAAATAATATAATACAATCAGAGATGGATGTTAAAGGTAGTAAAATAAATGTTGTTAGAGTTAATGGATATGAATATATATCATTAACTGATTTAGCGAAAACTCAAAACGATGAAGCACAGCAGCTGTCGTTAAAAATTGGTTAAGAAATAAAAAAACAATTTCTTTTCTAGGTGTATGGGAAGAATTAAATAATGAAAATTTTAAAGTGGTCGAATTCGACCAGTTTAAAAATGAAGCAGGAAGACATACATTTACTATGACCCCTCAAAAATGGTGGCGGAACTTTTGCAAGAAGTGATATTGCTTTTGAGTTTGCTAGTTGGATTAGTCCAGAGTTTAAATTATATTTAATTAAAGAATTTGAAAGATTAAAAAGAAATGAAACATATCAAGAAAAAATAGAATGGCATGCAAATAGATTATTGTCAAAATTAAATATGTTGTTCATACTGATGCAATAAAGAAATATATTGTTCCAACTTTAACAGAACAACAAATTAAATTCGTTTATGCAAATGAGGCAGATGTATTAAATGCTGCTTTATTTGGTATGACAGCTAAAGAATGGAGAGAAGATAACCCAGAACTTGCTAAAAATGGAAATATACGAGATTATACTGATTTACTTCATTTAATTATTTTAAACAACTTAGAGAATACCAATGCAAAATTAATTAGAATGAATATAAAACAGTCTGATAGATTAATTAGGTTAAATGAATCTGCAAGGAATCAAATGGAAGCCTTAAAAAATAATAAAAATATTAAAGAACTAGAAGTATTACAACAACAAGTTAATGAAGATAATAAGTATTTAATTGATAGTAAATAATTTAAGAAATTGACATTTATAAAATATAGTGTATAATAATTAAGCAAGTGAGGAGATATAAGATATTATTATTAAGCTATCTCGGGTATTAACCTACACGAACTTTCAAAAGTACGGAGTCACGAATTAGTGATTTACCGTGCTTTTTTCTATTTTTAAATGGTAATTCACAAGAAAAGAAAGGAAGCGAATATTAGTATGGAAAACAAGAAATTGGAAAATTTTATGCAATATCGTTTAATGATATTTTTTTTGAGTTTATTGTGTTTGATGATAATACAATAGATTGTCCTACTTTAGGCTTACAAGATTATAATTATATTGAACTGAAACCAAGATTTGAATTACACGGACATAAAGTAGATGAAGAAGGTAATTTTTATGATTTTAAAAGTTATACTTATGATGTTAAGCCAAAAGAAAAATATAAAAATCCATTAGAATTAATTGGTAATTATGATATAGATGAAGAATTATTTGATTATTTAAAACAAAATGGAATGATTAGATATAGTAATGATATGGCTTATCTTTATGGATTTACTGATACAAAAGGTTATGATAGTAATCCAAGACATTATTATGCTTTTTATATTGTTGATAAGAAAATAGAAAAATATGATATAATTAAATAGAAAAATAGGAAGTGGTTGAATTGAATATTATTGAAGTAAAAAATCTTTCAAAAGATTATAAATATAAAGTTAGAAATGAAGAAAAAGGTTTTTTATATAATTTATTTAATGAACAAGAAAAAGTTGTAAAAGCCGTTAATAATATTTCCTTTAATGTTGAAGAAGGAGAAACAGTTGCATTTATTGGACCAAATGGTGCTGGTAAATCAACTACTATAAAAATGTTAACAGGTTTTTTATACCCAACAAAAGGTGATATCAAAATATGAGGTTTAACGCCAATTAAAGATAGAAATAACCATGCTGATAAGCTTGGTACTGTATTTGGCCAAAGCAGTCTA
>ERZ1023839.358-NODE-358-length-12783-cov-14.447596_pt1 | contig 12783 bp, 17 predicted proteins | sample MGYA00380383_ERZ1023839 | MGnify/ENA primary metagenome ERZ1023839 (study PRJEB33179, sample SAMN07449065) | human gut metagenome | biome: Human-gut; feature: Human associated habitat; material: Faeces | host: Homo sapiens | place: India:Kasaragod | collected... | reverse complement strand
TTTCCAAAGAAAAAAGAAGCTAAGTAGAAATTATTTATTTCCACTCAGCCCCTTTTGAAATACTTCTACCAGGTGTATAAATACACCTGCAACAATCTAAAGTAACTTAATTATACTATTTTTAGCGGTTAAATCAATACTTTTTTATGATTAACTTATGATAATGTCTTAAGTTAATCATAATTATGAAATTTGATTAAAAATTTTTTTTGCATTTTTTAGAAAAAATAGTATAATAAATGCAAATTGGAGGCGTTTTATGACTAAATATTATTATCCTTGTAAAGAAGATAAGAGGCTTATAGAAAAATCATTTTATAATATCGCTTATATTATTTTTGGTAAGAAAAATGTTGATAAGATTAATACCTTTAGAGAATTTTGGGAAGAAATGGTTTCTGATGTTAATGTCTTTCCACAAGGCAGTGTGCATGATAGGATTAATTGTAACACTCCTGGAGTATGTAGATTAGACAAAGAAACAAAGAAACTTAAAATTGAAATGTTGGGATATAAGGGTGCAAATAATACACAATCATCTTGGATAAAACATGAGGGCACTCATGAATTTTGTCATTCATTTGTCGATTTATTACCTCAAATAATGTCTGAACATGAAGGTGGGATTATTAAAAATGGTATCCTCTGTGAAAATCATATGGGAATGATAAAAGAAACTAATCCGCTAACAGGAGAGTTAGTTGGACACCATTACTACGGAAAAATGTATAACGAAACTATGATGGATATAATTTCATCTATAGCTATAAATCATTTTGATTCAAGTAGTAATTTGAAAACTGTAAATGACATTTTGAATAAACATTATAATGATTGGGGAAATGAAAAAACAGGATATTCAATATTTACCTCTTTAACACGACTTACTATCGCTGCTTTTTCAAATGTTGCAAATCCTGATTATGATGCTGTCATTAGAAGTGGATATGGCATTTTTGATGTTAAAAAGAAATTGAAAAATGGTGAAATGCAATATGCTAATGATTTTTTATATGGAATAATTTATGATCCTTTACATATTGAAGAAGAATTTGATAAATTTATGGGGAACGGATATTATAGAACTTTTTGTGAATATTTGGATAAACTTTTTCTCACGGCGTTAGATAATCAAAAATTGCCAAGTGATGATGTAAAAAGAGTGATGAACATCTTACCTGATTTTTTAAATAAAAAAATGAATTTTTATTTAAAGAATAATCTTATGGATCTAGATGTTGCAAATCAAATTGTCAGCACTTTTAATAGAATATGGAATTCGATGCAAAAAGAATATGGAGCATATTTTTCACAGAAAGATATTGATGATATTGCTAAACGCGATGGCAGAAAATTAGAACTTTTGAAAGATGAAGACAAGTCAAGCAATTAGTTATCTTATTATTAATAATTTATTACAAAGCAAAAGGAAGAGCAACAACTCTTCCTTTTGAAATACATCTACCAAGTGTATAAATACACCTGCAACAATCTAAAGTAACCTAATTATACTATTTTTAGCGGTTAAATCAATATTTTTTCACGATTTTCTTTAGTTTTATTATTAATGATATCTTGATTTTTTATAGGTCTTATATTACTTTTGATTGTTGCGCTTATTTCTTCAAAAGCATAATTTTTTTTATTTAATTTAAGTATTTCATCATTATCTTTTTTAGTATTTTTTAAAGTTTTACCCCTTATATAAATACACCCTTTAATGCTTGTCGATTATAGTCATCAATTTCACTTAATACAGCATATTTATTAATTGATTTAAGATAAACACTATTATCTTTATTTTCGTTATATACGGGTATTCCTACATAATGATTTTGAAAAATATCATAAAGAATCAAGACCCATTGTTTAGTTTCGTTTAAACTGACTTCATATATTTGTTTCCAGTTTATTGTATGCATTTGCTATCACCAACTTTCTTGACTTAATATTATAACGGAATTATCTTTTTAAATCATCATCTATAACTACTGTGAATAATTATCGAAAAAGATTGTAATTATTATTACCAAAGTTTTTGATATAAACATCATTAGAATAATTAAAAATAAGAAACATTATATTGTTGATAATTACTTTGTGAGGTTCAACATAAGCCAAATTAGATTTTCCAATAGGTATATCTTGTTTGATAATATTAATCGTAAATATTAACAGTCCTGTTTTATTTAAATCAAATAAATAACTTTTATACATAATAGTAATTAATGATTTTTCTTGACTATTTTTATTTATGATATATCATTTTAAATGGAGTGATTTGTATGGGTAAAATGTATATGATAGATTTATTGAATACTTGAAATATTTATACTTTAAAAGATTTGTCAGAAAAAATTGGTGTTACAGAAATAATGATCAGGTATTATAAAAACGAAATTTGTAGTAATGGTGTTGCTATTGAATCTTTTAAAGGTCCAAATGGCGGATATTTTATGATGGATAAAATAAAAAATTATATAAGTATTAATAAATACGATATTCAATTATTGGATAATATTAAAAACTATTTAGAAAAAAGTAACTTTAAATATATAGAAGAATATAAAAATTTCTTGGATAAATCTCAGAAAATGTTCTCAATATATGAAGAAAAAAGTAAGTATATTTCTAATATTAAAATAAATTCACCTGGAGAAATTGAAAAACTAATCGAAGAAGCAATAGATAAAAACGAAAAGATTGAAATTATATATAGTAATGTTGATGGAGGTCAATGCAAAAGAATTATACATCCATTAAATTTATTTAAATATGGTGAAAATAACTATGTAACAGCTTTTTGTGAACTTAGAAATGATATTCGTCATTTTGAAATAAAAATATTTTTGAGGTGTATAGTTTATTATTAGCAATTGATGATAACATAAGTAATATATGTTTTAGAAATAATTTTTTTGTTGATAAGGATTTTATCAGTGATATGGTCCATAAAATTCAAAATGTGTAAATTGAAAATTTAACGAATGAAAAAATAAATGTCGCACAAAAGGATTATTCAAAAGACTATAGAGCTTATAGAGAAATTGATAATTTTGGAGAAAATTATACAGCAGTATCACTTTATTGTGAGAATCGTAAAAATACTAAGGATTTTATTAATGTGTGTGGACTAAGTTATGGTGGAATTGAATTGCCTATAATAGCAAAACTTTTGGATAAAAATAGAGTTGAAAATCTTTTACTTCTTAAATTTAGCAAAGATGTTTCCGGATATTCAAACAAGCAACTCATAGATTTAAGGAAATTTAATATTCATGATTTTGGTGGATTAATAAATTCCAGTTTTTTTCAAAATGAGTCCTTAGATCTTTTTGATGATAATGTGTTAACAGGCAAAACATTACAATTAGCAATTAATTCACTTTATGATTGCAACATAGATGTTAAAAATATTTGTATAGTTAGATATCCTGGAATTAATAGGATTGACCAAATGTTCTTAGACAATATTGCTGCAATTGATTTCCATTTATTTTTTGATTATATTTATGGCCTATGTTATAGTAGTCCATATAGTTGGAAGGATAATGAATGGAAAACTAAAAGTGGTCAAATTGATTATCGAGATACCATGGGGGTATTTGATTTAAATAGAAAAAAAATTATAGAATGCCTACTCAAAAATCATGATTATAATGAAGAAAGTGAAGTGGCAGAATATAGAAGGAGATGTCTAAAATGAGAGTAGTAAGTATAGGAGATCTTGTAACAGATTATTACTATAAGGATGATAAATTAATTGGCATAAATGGGGGAATGACGTCTCATAATATAATTGCCAATTTAGCTAAAATGGGAATTGAAACCTCCGTTTTTGGTTGTTGTGGTGATGATTGTCAGGGTAAATTGGCTATTAATAGTTTAGAAAAATTAAATGTTGATATCAGCAATATTAAAATTATCAACAATATTAGAACAAGATGTTTCCATGTTTCTTATTATAATGATAATGGAAGGTTATCTTTTACTTCAAAGAAAAGATGTCCATTTTGTCATAATAAAAAATGGTATGAAGAAAGTTTAATAGATACCAACTTTGTTATGTCAAATCTTAAATCAGATGATATTTTAGTGTTTGATAACTTAAATGAAAAAAATCAACAAATTATAGATAATACGAATAATAAGAAAATAATTGATATAGGACAATATTTCGAATTTGAACAAATGGAAAATGAAGAGATAATTAAAAAAATATCTAAAAAATTTGAAATAATAAATTTCAATGAAAGAGTAACTAAATATCTTTTAAATAGAATGAATTTGACAACAGAAAGTGAGCTATTTAATATTATTGAACCTAAATTGATGACAATTACTAGGGGAGAAAAAGGTGCAACCTTTATAACTAAAAATAGTACTTGTCACTTTAATTTAATAAGAAAAGGTGCTGTTGTGGATTCTACTGGTGCGGGTGATGCTTTTATTTCAAGTATTATAAAAGATTGTCTTAAAAATGATTTTAGATATGATGTGGATAGCTTTGCAAAATGGTATGAAAATTCAAATAAACTCACTTCTAAGGTTGTATCTAAAATGGGTGCCAGAGGTCATATATATCCTTTATTTAAAATAAAGAAAATTTCTGAATTTTGTACATGTGATAAATTTTTAACTATTGCCAGAAAAAAAATAAAAAGATGTAATATTAATATCAATAATTTAGAAAAGAGAATCATTAATGCAGTAAACTCTTCAGCCACTCTTAAATTAGATGATATCGGTTTTAGTAATCATAGTAACTCTTTATTTATAGGTACTGGTGGTTCTTTTGCTGTGGCATATTTTTCTTCTAAAATAATAAATTTGTTATTTGGATGTAATACTTATTCTTTGTATCCAAGGGATGTGTTATATAGAAATAATGATAATATTGATAAAATTATTCTTTTTTCTTACTCTGGCACGACTAATGATATTATTGAAAGTGTCAAAGATTTAAATAATAAAAACATATATATGATTACAAAAGGAGAATATCAAAAAATAGTTTTAAAAACAAGAATATTAAAGAAAAACATATTAAGTTATAGAACGCCTTCAAATAAGGGAAAAGAACGAGGTTTTTTATCATTTGAAGGTGCTGTCGCCCCTGCCGCATTATTTTTAAAATATTATTTAGAAAAATTAAACTACAAGATTGATGTGGATGAGTTTGTAAAAAATTCAATAACATACTGGAATGAGAAACTTGAAAAAATGATTGATAAAAATGTAGTTGAAAAAATAAAAGGACATAATTTGATTAATATTTTTAGGGGTGATTATACTGACACTGCAAGTTATGATTTGGAAAGTAAAATTATTGAATCTGGAATATTCAATTGCCTCATTCACGAAAAGAAAAATTTTTCCCATGGAAGGTTTACTAATTATGAAAATTTAGGTAATGATTTCTCAATTTATTTTAAACAGAATTCTACATCAAAATATGAAAATGAATTATTAAAATATTTAGGAAGTAATTGTCTTTTAATTGAAAGCAAGTATGATGGGATGTTAGCAGAATTCGATTTACTTATTGCTTCTCAGTTTATAATTTATTATATCGGTAAAGTTTTGGATATAGATGTATCTAAGCCAAAATACTCAGATAATGCTATGCAAATATATTTTTACAAAGGCGAACTATAGAATTATATTTAAAAGAAGTATATGGATTAAAAAATTATTCTGTTTTAGGAGAATTAAAAGTTCTATTAATTAGAATTTTTTTTCAATTGAAACAGAAGAGACATGGCTAATTTTTAATTGAGGTGTAATGTATTCAATTTCTAAATTTGCCTGATACCCGATTTTGGTGTAAATGTTACCGTATCCAGTGCCAGAAAGCAAACATTCTTTCAACAAAATTTTTTTGTATTCTAAATAAAACCCGTTTTCTGGTTCTATTAAATTATCTATGTTACTATTGATATAACAATAAATATAATAATTTTTTTCTGGTTCCTTTTGTTCTTTTGGTACATCTTCTTTTTTATCTAAAATTAATCTTATCGATGTTGTTAATAAAGATCCTAAGATAATAGCTAAAAAAACAAGAAATATTTTTAATAATTTATTTTTTATAAACTCGTTCATCATTAAAACCTCCATTTTGTCATAATGTAATTTTAACTACTAATTTCTTTAATTTCAAGAATTTTCACGTCTTTGAACTGCTTTCTTAATTGGAAAAGTAAAACATCATTAGAATAATTAAAAACAAGAAACATTATATTGTTGATAATTCTCTTGTAAGGTTCAACATAGGCCAAATTAGATTTTCTAACAAGTATTTCTTGTTTGGTAATGTTAATCATAAACACCATCATTTCTTTGTAAGACACAAAAAAATCAATCTTTCGATTGATGCTATTTATTGAGTTCAAACTAAATAGTTCGAACAGATTTATCTAATGGAGGAGCCGACCAGATTCGAACTGGTGATCAAGGTGTTGCAGACCTACGCCTTAGCCACTTGGCTACGGCTCCGTATAAATAGATTTTACTATAATTATGGGATACTGTCAATTTGTAACTTTCTTATATTTAATATATTTTATGCAAAAGCACAAAAAAAACACCTATTTGTGTTTTTTATTTTGAACTTGAACAGCTGTTATAGCAATTGTGCCTATAATATCATCGATAGTACATCCTCTTGATAAATCATTAATAGGAGCATTCATTCCTTGTGTAACTGGACCATAAGCATTCGCGTGGGCAAATCTTTGCACTAACTTGTAGCCAATATTGCCAGCATCTAAATTAGGGAAAATTAAAACGTTAGCTTTACCTGCGACAGGACTATTGGGTGCTTTTAATCTAGCAACTTCTTCATCAATAGCTGCATCAAGTTGCAGTTCTCCATCTATTAAAGCGTCTTTATTTTTTTCTTTGGCTATTTTTGTTGCTTCTCTTACTTTTGTAACCATTTCATGTTGGGCACTGTTTAAAGTAGAATGAGAAAGCATGGCCGTGATAGCTGTTTCATTTGTTAAATTTTCAAAACTTTTTATACTAGATAAAGCAATATCAGCTAGTTCTTCTTTTGTAGGGTTTTGAACAAGCCCACAATCTGAGAAAAGATAAAGGCCATCTTCTTTATAAGAACAGTTAGGAATTTCCATCATAAAGAAAGTAGATACAAGTGAAACATTGGGCATAGTTTTAATAATTTGCAAGGCAGGTCTTAAAGTATTTGCTGTTGAGTGACAGGCCCCACTTACAATGCCATCTGCTAAATTATTTTTGACCATCATACATGCGAAATACATATAATCTGTTTTTAAAAGGTTTAATGCTTCTTCTTTTGTCATACCTTTATTTTTTCTAAGTTCAAATAGTTCCTTAGCCAAAGAAGAAGTTAATTCACTTGTTTCTGGATTAATTATTTTACAATGGGCTAAATTCTTATTTTTGATAAGAATTTCATCTTTATTTCCTATTAAAATGGGTTCTGCAATGTTTTCTTTAAAAGTCGTTTCAGCAGCTTTTAAAATTCGTTCATCCATAGTTTCTGGTAAAACAATTTTTACTAATTCTTCTTGGGCTTGTTTTTTTATTTTTTCTATAAATTTCATATATATCCTCCTTCTATATTTTATCATAAAATGTTTTTTGGTACGACTTGTAAATTTCTATAATATTCGCTATACTTTAAATATAAAAGAAAGTTGAGGAATAATTAATGAAAGATAATAGAGAAGTTAAGCCTTTTAGTTTATGGCATCATTTTAAAGGTGCAACAGCCCTTGTTATTACAATAGCAAAACATAGTGAAACGGGAGAAGAACTTGTTGTTTATCGTTGTATGGGTAACGATAAAAATTCTAACCATAAAGATGGCATTTATGCAAGACCTCTTACCATGTTTCTTTCTGAAGTTGACCATGAAAAATATCCAAATGTTTCCCAAAAATATCGTTTTGAAAAAATAGAAAATTAGATAAGAACATCAATATTTCATAAAAAATAGAAGAAGTTTATCTATCAAAGAAAGAGATTAAAAATGCAAAGATGTCATTGGTGCAACTTACAAAATCCTCTTTATGTCACTTATCATGATAAAGAGTGGGGAAACCCTTGTTTTGATGAGCAGTATTTATTTGAAATGCTTGTTTTAGAATCTTTTCAAGCTGGATTATCGTGGGAATGTGTTTTAAATAAAAGAGAAAATTTTAGAAAGGCTTTTGATGATTTTAATATTGAAAAAATTGTTAAGTATGACAATAATAAAATTAATGAATTACTTTTAAATAATCATATTATAAAAAACAAATTAAAAATAAAAGCAAGCATTAATAATGCCAAAATCTTTAAAAGCATAGAAGAAGAATGTGGTAGTTTCTATAACTATTTAAATGCTTATTTCCATAATGAAATAATTTACGAAATAAATAAAACAACAAATAAATTATCAGATGCTATTTCAAATGATTTAAAAAAAAGAGGTATGAAATTTGTGGGTTCTACTATTATTTATGCTTATTTACAGGCTGTAGGTTTTATTTATTCTCACGAAAAGCAGTGCTATTTATATAAAAAGAAAGGTGATTGATATGTCTGAAAATGGAATAGTTATTATTATACCTGATGAAAATCAAATTTTAACTCATGAATATAGGAAGCAAATTTATGAAAACCATTTAGAAGCTTTTATCGCATTTGCTGATAAATTTAAATTAGGCTATCGTTTTACATCGGATGATTACCAATATGCGCCAGAGAAATTAGCCTTAGATGGTCATTTAATTGTTAAAGAAACAAATGGACCACGAATGGTTGTTATGTATATTCCTGAAATTGTTACGGATAGACAGTTAGAGTGGTTTGAACTTCATAAATTTGATTATTTTAATTATCAATTAATTGGAGCTTTTTCAGTAGCAAATGGCAGTGAGTCAAAGCAAATTTCAGGTTTAGAAGAAATTCATAAAGAAATGATTAGAAAACATTTTTTGGACAATTCGCAAGATTTAAAAAATGGAATTTAAGATATATTTTGTTTGATGTTATAATTTTTCTAAAAGGTACAATTTCTAAGACTCAATGCATATTTATTACCTTACAAAAAACAGTGTATCAAATTCATTTTCTAAATTGGGAAATAACAAAGATAAATCTGAAATGAATCCTATAGAAGAAATAAAAAAATATAAAGAGTTATTAGATTCGGGAATTATCAATCAGGAGGAATTTAATAAAATTAAAAAAGAATTGTTAAATTTATAAACATTTAAAATCATAAAATTCATCATTTAGTTTCAATGAGTTATTTAAATCTGGAAAAAAATGATATGGAAAAAGCCAATCGAGTATCTAGTACTTAGAATTGTCTTTTTTTTTGATATCTTTATCAAAATGATTAAGATTTAATATCTAGTAAAAAAAGAAAAAAAATAATATAATAAAATTGTTAAAGATTATTTTGATAATCTTGGGAGTTGGAGGAAATATGAAAAAGGTAGAAAATATATTATGGGGTATTGTTTTAATCATAATTGGTCTTATCATTGGAGGAAATACGCTTGGTTTAACCAATATAGACATTTTTTTCAATGGCTGGTGGACTCTCTTTATTATTGTGCCAAGTTTTATTAGTTTATTTAATGACAATGATAAAACAGGAAGTATTGTTGGATTATTAATTGGAACTGTATTGCTTTTAGGATGCCAAGATATTATTCGTTTTGATTTAATATGGAAATTAGCTTTTCCTGTTATTTTAGTTGTAATTGGTTTATCTCTAATTTTTAAAAATGTTATAGGTGATAAAGTAGGGAATGAAATAAAAAAATTAAGCGAAAATAACAAGGAAGGGAAATCTTATTGTGCCACTTTTGGTGGCCAAAATGTCAATTTTGATGAAGAAAAATTTACTGGTGCCGATGTAAATGCTATTTTTGGTGGTGTGAAACTTGATTTAAAAAATGCCATTATTGACCAAGATGTTGTGATAAATGCCAGTGCTATCTTTGGAGGAATAGATATTTATGTTCCTAAAAACGTAAAAGTAAAGACAAAGTCTGTACCAATTTTTGGTGGTGTCAATAATAAGGCTAATGTAAGTCCTGATGAAAAAAGTCATACGATTTATATTAATGGTACTGCTGTCTTTGGAGGTATTGAAATCAAATGACAAGTGCTCAAAAAATCATTAAATATTTAGCTCTTTGTCTAGCCACTTTTTTGATATTTTTGATAATATCTTCTTTATTGGGTGTCTTTTATTCAGTCTCTAAAATATTAGATGTTCAAAAAGATAATGAGGTCACCATGGACAAAATGAGTACGGTGAATTTTAAAACCGATGATATAAGTTCTTTAGACATTAATCTTCTTTTTACTAATCTTATTATTAAACAAGGAAATAATTTATACGTTGAGACAAATAATGAAAAAGTGCATTTTGATGAAGAAAACAATTCTCTTAAAATAAAAGAAGATTCAAGAAGCTGGTTAAGTCAAAATAATAAAGGTGATTTAATTTTATATCTTCCTGAAAATAGCCAATTTAAAACGGTTAAAATCCAGGCTGGAGCTGGTAAAATTCAAATTGAAAATCTTGTGACTGATTTTCTTTCTTTAGAATTAGGTGCGGGTGAAACAAATATTCAAAGATTAGATGTTTCGGAAAATTGTAAAATTGAAAGTGGGGCTGGAAAAGTAAGTCTTTTAGATGGTCGTATAAAAAATTTAGATTTAGATTTAGGTGTAGGAAAATTTGAACTGACTTCTTCTCTTTTAGGTAGCAATAAAATAAATGCCGGAATAGGGAGTTTAGAGTTGAATTTATTAGGAAATAAAAAAGATTATCTTATTAAGGCTGATAAAGGTATTGGTACTATTCATGTAGATGAAGCCGTTGTTTCTGATGATTCCACGATTGGTACTGGGGAAAATACAATTAAAATAGATGGAGGAATCGGCAATATAGATGTTTCTTTTAGAAATAAAGATTGATTGATATACATTCTATAATATATCAAGGACATATCAGAAGTGATTAATTTATTGATGAGATTAGTTTGGGATATAACTAATCTTTTTACTATTCATATACTTCTTAAAAAATAATTTTGAAATTGTGGTATTATTATACAAAAGAGTGGTTAGATTTATTTTTTTAGAATGGAGTGTTAGGTGATAAATATTGTGAAAAAAATCTATATAATAACAGGAGCAAATGGTTTTTTAGGTAATAACATCATAAGAAAGTTAGAACAAGATGCTGATAATGAAATTAGGGCTTTTGTGTTAAAAGGCGGTTCTATTAAATCACTTGAAGGATTAAAATGTAAAATATACTATGGTGATGTAACTAAAAAAGAAACCTTATCATTGATTTTTGAAAATACTGATGGAAAAGAAGTTTTTGTAATTCATTGTGCTGCAGTAGTATATATAAAATCAAAATACAATCCATTTGTTTATAATGTTAATGTTAATGGAACTAAAAATATAGTAGATAAGGTGATAGAGTCAAAAGCAAAACTTATCTATATTAGTAGTGTTCATGCAATCCCCGAGCTACCTAACAATGAATTAATAACAGAAATAACTAATTTTAATCCTGATAATGTTAAGGGATTATATGCAAAAACAAAAGCAGAAGCTGCGAAGTATGTAATTGAGGCCGTAAAGGGTAAAAATTTGAATGCTTGTATAATTCATCCATCTGGTATTATAGGTCCAAATGATTTTGGTAATAGTCACTTAACACAATTAATAAAAGAAGTTGTAAATGGCAAATTATTTGCTTGTGTAAAAGGTGGATATGATATTGTTGATGTAAGAGATGTAGCAGATGGTGTTATTAGTGCTTGTAAAAATGGTACTAAGGGTGAATGCTATATCTTATCTAACAGATATATTACAATAAAAGAATTATGCGATTTAATTTGTGATGTGCAAGGAAGAAAAAAGATTAAAATGGTATTACCAATAGGTCTTGCAAAATTAATAGCACCTTTATTTGAAGTATATTATAATTTAAAGAAACAAACGCCACTTTTTACAAAGTATTCCCTATATACACTATCTTCTAATGCTAATTTCAGTAATGAAAAAGCTAAAGAAAAGTTGGAATTTAAAAATAGAAATATGAAAGATACAATAAAGGATACAGTTGAGTGGATGAACAAAAAATAATAATAGTGCAAATAACAATTTGGAAGTGAGGGGTAAAGAGTGAGGAAGAAAGTAATCATAATTTAGTAGCCATAATTTTATTAGTCTTATTGTTTCCAATTAGAAATCATTTAAAAGATGGTGACACAGTAGAATATAAGGCATTAGTTTACAAAGTGTCGAAAGTAAAAAAACTAATTTCAAAAGAGGAAACGGAACAAGAAGGAAAAATAAAGTAATGCGATTATGAAATTATTATAGAAATACTTGGATTAGAAATTTATAATAATGTTAAGTAAATTGGAAAATAATGAAAAAAATAATTTAAAAAAATGCGTGATGAATTTGTTAATGTTAAATATCCAAATAGAAATGCACCATCACTTGTTTTTAATTCTTTTGCTTCTATAAATAGGACTCCTTTACATAACAAAAAAATAATGCTTACAGAAAAGTAAATGAAGAAATGATTTTATTATATTTAGAAGTTGGTAAATTCCTATATGAACTAAAAGAAATATAGAACGTATGATTCAATTTTATAGTACTTATAAAGATGATGAGATTGCGACACCACTGGTGACGCAATTGTCTTGGACAAACAATTTACTTATATTAAGTGGAGCTAAAAGCAAAGAAGAAAGG
>ERZ1023839.353-NODE-353-length-12835-cov-14.335133_pt1 | contig 12835 bp, 10 predicted proteins | sample MGYA00380383_ERZ1023839 | MGnify/ENA primary metagenome ERZ1023839 (study PRJEB33179, sample SAMN07449065) | human gut metagenome | biome: Human-gut; feature: Human associated habitat; material: Faeces | host: Homo sapiens | place: India:Kasaragod | collected... | reverse complement strand
TTATAGCACAGATGGCGGCATGGAAGGCGAGGATACCATCAAAGTTCTAGTCGCTAGATACACATACGAGATGCCCTGCCATGACGATTGTACGCTGATGATCGTTTTCCCAAATTTCTCTGAGCAACCTATCTTCGCAGAATCAGGAGAATCTGTGGAGCTGAAAGGCGATGCTTCCCACTTGAAGGAAATGGAGGTAAAGGGCACCAAGAACAATGAGTTGATGACCAAATTCCGCAAATCGATTCTTGGCAATACTCCTCCACAGGAAAAGAAACAGGCAGAACTCTTCATCGAAGACAACGCAAAATCGGTAGTAAGCCTCTTTCTCATCAAGAAATACTTCATTGCCACCCCTCAACCAGATTACAAGAAAGCCCTCTCTCTCCTTACTCTGCTGGAGAAAGAACAGCCTAAGAATATTCAGGTAGGTAAACTGAAGCAGCAGATTTCTGCCATGAAAGATGCAGGAGTTGGTGCCAAATTACCAACTTTCACTTCATACGACACCAAAGGAAAACTCATCTCCAGCACAGACCTGATCAGTTCACCTGTTGCTGTTATCTATACCTGGGCTACATTCAATTATGACAGTCAGGACATACAGAGAGAGTTGAAGAAGCGCCAGCGCTCGTCACAAGGCAAACTCAAGCTGATGGGCTTCTGCCTGGATGCAAGCAAGAGCAGCTGCCAGGAGAATATGAAGCGCGACTCTATCAACTGGGCTGTAGTATGCAATGGAGAAATGCTGGAAGACAAGACTTTGAAGAAGTTGGGACTCACTTCTATGCCCGACAACATCATACTTCAAAATGGAAAAATAACAGCCCGAGGCCTTAACAAGCAAGATCTATACAATAAACTAGACCAACTGCTGAAATAATACCGCGAGCTCTAACCTTCTAAAAGAGAGCTTATGTTAGTAAAAACCTATTGCGCAGCAGTCAACGGACTGGAAGTCACGACTGTAACTGTAGAAGTCAGCCTCAACAAAGGCGTAATGTATCACCTTACGGGCCTAGGCGACGAGGCGGTCAGGGAAAGCCGTGACCGCATCGCAGCAGCCATGCAGTATAGCGGCTATAAATTTCCGATAGCCGACATTACCATCAACCTGGCACCCGCCAACCTGCGCAAGGAAGGCAGCAGTTTCGACCTTCCTCTAGCCATCGGCATTCTAGGCGCCAATGGCAATATCCCCGAAGAACATCTTAAAGAATACATGATGGTGGGCGAATTGAGCCTCGACGGCACATTGCAACCTATCAAGGGAGCTCTACCTATCGCCATCAAGGCAAGGTCTGAACACTACAAAGGTCTGATTGTACCAGAACAAAACGCCCGGGAAGCTGCCGTTGTGAACAACCTGGAGGTTTATGGAATGAAAAATCTCTTTGATGTTATCCAGTTTCTTGGCGACAAATCATCCCCCACCCCAACCATTGTAGATACTCGCAAGGAGTTTTACGAGAACCAGGTTCATTGCGACTACGATTACGCAGACGTAAAGGGCCAGGAAAACGTGAAGCGTGCCTTGGAAGTAGCCGCTGCCGGCGGTCACAATCTCATTATGGTAGGTCCTCCCGGCTCGGGAAAATCCATGATGGCAAAACGACTCCCCTCCATTCTTCCACCCCTTACTCTCTCTGAAAGTCTGGAAACTACCCAGATACATTCTATAGCAGGCAAATTAGCCAAGAACGTATCCCTCATAGCCCAGCGCCCTTTCAGAGCGCCTCATCATACCATCTCGCAAGTAGCATTGGTAGGTGGAGGAACTTCTCCACAACCCGGCGAAATTTCTCTTGCCCATAATGGCGTGCTCTTCTGTGACGAATTACCAGAGTTCAACAAAACCACCCTGGAAGTTTTGCGTCAGCCTCTGGAAGATCGCCACATCAACATCAGCAGAGCCAAATACACCATCGATTATCCTTGCTCCTTCATGTTTGTAGCAAGCATGAACCCATGTCCTTGCGGTTACTATGGCGACCCTACCCACCGCTGTGTCTGCACACCAGGTCAGATCCAAAGATACATGAACAAGATTTCCGGTCCGCTACTCGACCGTATCGATATCCAGTGCGAAATCAGTCCAGTACCTTTCAAGGACATTTCCAAGGCTGCCCCAGGAGAACCAAGCGCCAAAATCAGGGAAAGAGTAATCAGAGCCCGAGAGATTCAGGCAGAAAGATTCAAGGATTTCAAGGGAATACATTGTAATGCCCAGATGACGGAGCGTATGATTCACCAATTTGCGGAACCAACTGAGGAAGGAATCAACCTCCTTAGAATGGCAATGGAGAAGCTATCCCTTTCTGCACGTGCCTACAACCGTATCTTAAAAGTTGCCCGTACCATTGCCGACCTTGCCGGAAGCCAGCAGATAGAACCTCAACACCTGGCAGAAGCTATCGGATATCGGACACTAGATAGGGGAGATTGGGCAGAAAGAGGACACTTCTAAGACAAATATCCGCTAAAACATATAAGAAAATCGCCCAAAGAAGGGGTATTTTTTATTGTACAGGGGGTATTTTCTATTAAACATCCCCATTTTAAAAACAAAATACACCCCGATAAGATAATTTTTACCCCCTTGCAAGCAGAAAAACACGTACCTTTGCAATCGTAAAACAGACGTTATCACAACGTAGGTATAACACAACAATATTTAAACTTTTAATATTTCAAGACTATGGATAGTATTTTTAAAATTACAGAAGTTATCAAGAAAGTAGGTTTCGCGATTCTTATCGCAGAGTTGGCTGTTATCGCTTACTTGAACGTGATGTAATCATCACCCGATAAAGAAAAATAAGACACTTTATAATATATAAAGTAAGATATATAAAGGAGGAAGTTTTCTACTTATTAAGGTAAGAAGATTGATTATTAAAACAGCAAGACTCAAGACAATAGTAAATGATAATGATTGTGCTACCCTTATCAGAAAGATCTGAAGGGCAAGTTCAAAAAAGGCTCGGGCTGGAAAGCTAGAGCCTTTTTTAGTATCTGAATTTTAGAAATTACACCTTATTATATATATAAAGGAGAAAAAGGACACCTAATTATTCCGCATTTCCAACATTTTTTTGTAATTTTGCACCCAAATAACAAAAATATATTAGCTAATATGGAACAAAAGAATTTCAAACGTACCACTGTTACGGCAGCATTGCCTTACGCTAATGGTGGTGTGCATATCGGCCACCTGGCAGGTGTTTATGTGCCAGCCGATATCTACGTACGCTATCTTCGCCTTAAAAAGCAAGACGTTGTTTTCATCGGCGGTAGCGACGAGCATGGTGTACCTGTTACCATCCGTGCCAAGAAGGAAGGCATTACCGTACAGGAAGTAGTGGATCGCTATCACAACCTCATCAAGAAGAGCTTCGAGGATTTCGGTATCTCTTTTGATATCTATAGCCGCACAACTTCTGAGGTTCACAATAAGTTTGCTTCTGATTTCTTCCGTACTCTTTACGATAAGGGTGTTTTGGAAGAGAAAGTAGAAGAGCAGTTCTGCGATGAGGTTACCGGCGAGTTCCTTACCGACCGTAACATCGTGGGTACCTGCCCTCGCTGCGGTGCAGAAGGTGCATACGGTGACCAGTGTGAGAAGTGTGGTGCGACCCTCTCTCCAGAAGAGTTGATCAACCCTACCAATAAGAACAACCCTGGTCATGGCCTCGTCAAGAAGCCTACCAAGAACTGGTACCTCCCACTGGGCAAGTATCAGGACTGGTTGAAGCAGTGGATCCTGGAAGGTCACAAGGAGTGGCGTTCCAATGTTTACGGACAGTGCAAGAGCTGGTTGGATATGGATCTGCAGCCTCGTGCGATGACCCGCGACCTGGATTGGGGTATTCCTGTTCCTGTAGAGGGAGCAGAAGGCAAGGTGCTCTATGTTTGGTTTGATGCTCCTATCGGCTACATCTCCAACACCAAGGAGCTTTGCGATGCACAGCCAGAGAAATGGGGTACATGGCAGAAGTGGTGGCAGGATCCAGAGACACGTCTCGTTCACTTCATCGGTAAGGACAACATCGTGTTCCACTGCATCATCTTCCCTACCATGCTGAAGGCTCACGGCGACTATATCCTGCCGGATAACGTACCAGCCAATGAGTTCCTGAATCTTGAGGATGATAAGATTTCTACCTCTCGCAACTGGGCAGTTTGGTTGCACGAGTATCTCGTAGATTTGCCAGGCAAGCAGGATGTCTTGCGCTATGTATTGACAGCCAACGCTCCAGAGACCAAGGATAACAACTTTACCTGGAAGGATTTTCAGGAGCGCAATAACTCTGAGTTGGTTGCCGTTTATGGTAACTTCGTAAACCGTGCTCTCCAGCTCACCAAGAAGTACTGGGGCGGCGTGGTTCCTGCCTGCGGCGAATTGCAGGAGGTTGACCAGAAGGCTATCGCTGAGTTCAAGGATGTGAAGGAGAAGGTTGAGCAGTATCTCGACGTATTCAAGTTCCGTGAGGCTCAGAAGGAGGCTATGAACCTGGCACGTATCGGTAACAAGTACATTACAGAGTGCGAGCCTTGGAAGGTTTGGAAGACCGATCCTAAGCGTGTGGAGACCATCTTGAACATCTCCCTCCAGCTGGTTGCCAACCTTGCCATCGCCTTTGAGCCATTCCTGCCATTCTCATCAGAGAAGCTCCGCAAGATGATCAATATGCCAACCTTCGAGTGGACTCAGCTGGGCAGCACAGACCTCCTCAAGCCAGGTACACAGCTTGGTGAGCCAGAATTGCTCTTCGAAAAGATAGAGGATGAGGTGATCGAGAAGCAGCTCCAGAAGCTCGCTGACACCAAGAAGGCTAACGAGGAAGCTTCTTACAAGGCTGCTCCCATCAAGCCAGAGGTTAGCTTCGATGATTTCGAAAAGCTCGACATCCGCGTAGGTCACATCCTGAACTGCGAGAAGGTGAAGAAGTCTAAGAAGCTCCTGAAGTTCACCATCGATGATGGTTCAGGCGTAGAGCGTACTATCTGTTCAGGAATCGCTGCATACTATGAGCCAGAGCAGCTGATCGGCAAGGATGTACTTTTCGTTGCCAACTTTGCTCCTCGCAAGATGATGGGTATTGAGAGTCAGGGTATGATTCTCTCTGCCGTTAACTTCGATGGCTCACTCAATGTTACCTCTCTCTTGGGGCAGGTAAAGCCAGGAAGCCAGTTAGGATAATCGTTTCGAAAAAAGCTCTATATCTTCAATACTGAGGATATAGAGCTTTTTCTTTTCAGCTAAAGGAGTAAAAGTGATATAATCAACTAAAGCGCAAAGCGATAGCCTACCGTAAAGGTGAAGACCTTGTTCTTGGAATCTCCGGCATCAGTCTTATTCACCTTGGTCAAACCGATATGATAGCGAGCATCCAGAATCACATTCATATACTCATACGATAAACCTACAGGAATAGACACATTCACCTTCTTGGCTGCGTATGTGCTTTCCACATCCCGGCTTTCCTTGTAAAGAGTAGAACCCGTCTTACTATCCTTCTCCAAATCAGTTTCTTCCGACAGCATCTTGCCATCCCCGCATAAGAAACCCACCTGCGCACCAGCCATAATGGCAAACTGAGGAGCCACGTATGCCTTCAGCATCAAAGGCACCTGAACATAGTCAAGATTCAGGCGATGATCCTTCACACCCGTATATTTCTTGATTCCACTATTACCCGTATCCCCATTCACAGCCATCTCATAATCACCCCAGCGGGCACCCTGACGGGCATAATAAGCACCCAGAGAAACACCCAGGTAATCTGTGGCACGATACTCCACATCGAGTCCACCCATGAATCCCGCCTGACTCTTGGATTTCACCTCCCTGTTGTTTTCCGTTGGCAGATAGATGGAATTATCACTCAGATTGGCAATAGCCACACCTACTCGGGGTATCACCGAGAATTTACCTACAGGATTCTCCCCACCTTGCGCCATTGCCCCCATAGCAGAAAACAACAGCATCATCACGATAGCAATATTCTTTTTCATCATATTCATTTTTTGAATTACACCTTATTATATATAGAGAGATAAATTCAATTCTATATATAGATAAACTCAAAAACACGAAGAATATTGCATCCATACTGAATAAGGATTCAATAAAACCCAACATCCAGAATACAAAAACAGAAGCAAAAGTCGCATAAACGAGGAGCTTCAGAACCAGAACCTCTATAAGAATCATCAGAAGTTAGACTTCTATAGATAATACGTTTTAATAAATGAATCTCGTAAAGCCCTATATTCCTGCTCGGATATAGGGCTTTTTTATGTGAGATGCAGTGTGCACCAAACTTGTTAATTATAAGTAATAAAAACAAAAAAACTGTCGTTTTTGTTACTTATACGAAACAAAAAGAGTATCTTTGCGGAAAGTTTTACTCGTATGAAACAAAAGATATTAGAATAAGCAAGATTATCAAACTCTGCACGACCGAATTCTTAAAGAATATAAGTCTTGCCACATTGTCTTACCCCGTTTAATATCAACGGCTTATGACACTCTTGATTTTTCCATTCTACAAACTTAGCATATATCTTTCTCTTCATACCTTTACACTTTTAGACACATAAAACAATCAGATCATTACACTTTTCGACACATGACAATGTCAAAAGCTTACACTTTCTGACACGTAATATCAATGCAAAGCTACACTTTTTTACACATACGACCAAATAAATATTGAGCATAAAGTGGAATATTAAGATATTTTAATACAATAGGTACTTCAAAACCATGAAAACAGGTAGCACGAAACCACCATACAGCCATATTATCCACCCAACAGGTATCAAGACACTATGAAGGGTCTATACGCCCACCTATCATCGTGGCATATAGACCCTTGTCGTTTCCCGTGAAGTGCGGGTGACTATGTTTGCTGGGCAACTTATACTCCTACCCAGCTTAGGAGTTTATACTATATCTTTAACTTCACAATCAGTGAGTGCTACTGCCGCAATATGACTTTTCCGAATGTATTGCCGATACTGGTAGAAACGGTGATAAATTTGGAGGTCTCGCCTCCGATACCATTCTCGTTGTCAGAACAACTGCCCAATGTAAATGAGAGGGCCGTTTAATATTCAGGATTCAGGATTTCACCACGATATACCCAGCCTTCTGTCCAGTCATCTATCTTCGTACTCGTAAGATACATGTAAGGTTTCATCGCCTCGTATTCCAAGTTTATTTGGTACTTGCCACCAGACTTCATGACAGGAGCTTCGATGTCGCAGTTACTAACTGTTCCATCTGGCGTTTCAAGATGTATGAACAACCGGGTGGTGAGAAAGCCGTTTGCTGTCGGCATCAAGCGCAATGTTTCCGTTATCAATCTATTGTCATGCCCTGCAATTCCTAAAGGTATGTCACATTCTTCCTTTGTATAAGTTGCCGTCCCGAATGTTCCATCCTCATTCTTTTGTAGAGGTAAGAGTCCACTTGCAACATTCAATACCTTACCACTTATTACTGTATTTTCTGGTACACCCTCAACAATAAGGGTTAGTTCTGCAAGCATACGGCGCATTTCGCTTCTTGTGATATAGTGCACATCCTCCTTGTCGATGACGATGTCTGTTACACCATAATAGGCATGTTCGATTGAAGCACTCGGATTCGACAGTCCTAGCACCAGATTATTCATATTGGCAATGGCTCTTGTCTGTTCACTGATGGTGAACGGAGCCACCAGGTTGGTGGTGGTGAGAATGCGGTAGTGACCTTCCGACATATCATAGTGCTCGCTTGCCATTTCCTGCGCACTGCCATGCTGTCTTTGCGCCACCTGCGTACCATCAGTGACATTCACGATCCATGTCTTCACATCCTTCACTTCCGTACCCTCATCGACTTCGTCTGCCCAGGCGAGCGAAACCGACAAGCCTCCATCCCCTTCGCCATCATGGACATCATGATCGCAACTTGGCAATAGGCATGGGACGCCTAGCAGCACCCATAACCAAATATTAAATCTTTTTTTTGCTTTCATTTCCTATCTTGTTTTATGGGTTACAGATGATGATTTGTAGTCTCTACTCGGCGGGCTTTTGGGGCTGTTCGGGAAGCGTCGCTTCCCTTTCCTACTACCGAGATGCGGCTCGCAGCAATACCTCTCTTCACAAGCCAGTTCTTCAGGGCCTGTGCTCGCTGGCGGGAGATGCGTCTGTTTACAGCCACGCTGCCCCTTGTATCGCACCAGCCGGTCACCGTCACCTTCATTTCAGGATTCTCCTTCAATATATGGAGGATGTTTTTCAGCTTGGATACCTCGCTTGGGCGAATGGTAATGCGGTTGAAACCGAAATAGATGGCAGGGAATGTCACCTTTGCTGATTCAGCTGCGCCTTGTACGGCAACCTTGGTTTCCGCCTTATCTGTCGTCTGCAGCTGCTTGGCTGTATTCACCTCTGGGGCAGATTCCTGCTGCTGTGTCTCCTGCTTCAATGCCTGCTGTGTCTCCTGCATCAGAACTTCCTGCTGCGGCATCGGCGATGTTTCCATCAGCTTTTCTTTCTTCGTCTTGGCGAAGCTGATTCCCAATCTTATACCGCTTTCCCATACGAAGTTGTTCTTGTGCAGATGTTCCGGCATTCCGTCCATACGTTCTCCTGAAAGGCGTGTCAAGCCGCTATAGATGCCCAGATTAAGATTGGAGGTCAACTGGTAACCAGCCTGCAAGCTGGCTCCATAGCCCAGATGCCAGCGGGTAGAGCCTTTCATCACCTCAGCATTATCTGCCAGAGTCTGGATATCTGCGCAGGTGGTCACTGCATAGAGATGAGGAGATACGGCTACAGTCCAGCGGCTGTGAGCGGTATTGCGTAACAGCCCCAGCAGATTCACGTGACCCCTTGCACCATACCAGCCCATCCTGACATGGCTTTTCAGCTGGGCATATTCCCAGCTATCCATACCCAGGACACTTGCATTGTAGAGCATACCATCGCTCCCCAGCCAGTAGTTGCGCTCCACGCAGCAGTCTTGTGCCGACAGGTTCACCTCTCCATATCTGGCAGAGAGTTCTGCTGAGAAAATGGGGTTGAAACGATAGCCGCCATAGATGCCGGCAGCCCAGCCCATGTGGGTCTTGTCGTGTCCGAAACTGGAAAAAGTGGATAAGCCGAAAGGCAATCCGCCATCCACGCCCAGATACCATCCTTTGGAATCTGGCAGGTTACTATCGCTGGCTTCCGCTTTCGCAAAGGAAAGGATGGAAACAAGCACGGCAACCAGTAGTCTAATCTGTGTCGTTGAACGATTCATCATATATATAACTCTACATTAATGTCATTTACTTACTTGAGAAAATATTATGAGACTTGCCGATATGATTAGCAGGGAAGCCAAATCTTGTTTTATGGCATAAGATTCAAATATTTCATTCGTGCCACAAAAATAGTGTTTTTCACTGAAAAAAGGTGTCGCATTCCCTACAAAAAGTGTCGCATTCCTACAAAAAGAAGCAGTATTTGTAGAAATATTACTCCTTTCGGATGCCATTTAGGAATAATATATAGCACTTCCTGATACTACGTCAGCAATGGTTACTTCTTGTCTGAGTCATCTAGAATAGGATTTGCAGACTGTGTAAAACGTATATTCTAACAACGTAAGATAACTATTTATATCGTGTAAAGTCTATGTATTATGCGCCGTGCATCGTTCGAAGTAAGCACGTGCATCGTCCGATGTGAGAGCGTGCTTCGTTCGACGCACGTGCTTACTTCGTTCGGTGTGAGTCGCAAAACAAATAGGCAATACACCTCTTTCCCTGCAGGAATGAGCGTATATTGCCTATTATGAATAGATGTGATGATATATAGAGTATCATCCTTTCCTTGTTTTTCTATTATCCGTAGATAACCTTACCATTCTCATCCTCGTAAGGAGTCATATCCTTAGCATACTGGTTCATGGCACGGAGGCTCATACCCATAGATGAGAAACCACCATCGTGGAAGAGGTTCTGCATAGTTACCTTGCGGGTGAAGTCAGAGAACATCATTACGCAATAGTTAGCGCAATCCTCTGCTACCGCATTTCCGAGTGGAGACATCTTGTCAGCAAAGTCCATCATATTCGCGATATCCTTGATACCCTTACCTGCAGTTGTAGCTGTAGGGCTCTGAGAGATGGTATTGATGCGGACATGCTTCTCACGACCATAGATGTAACCGAAGCTGCGTGCGATGCTCTCGAGCATGCTCTTGGCATCAGCCATATCGTTGTAACCGAAGAATGTACGCTGAGAAGCTACGTAAGTGAGAGCTACTACAGAACCCCACTCATTGATAGCATCCAACTTCTTGGCTACCTGCAACATCTTGTGGAAAGAGATAGCAGAAATATCCAAAGTCTTGTTCAAGAAATTGTAGTCGAGATCATCGTATGTACGATGCTTACGAACATTAGGGCTCATAGCAACAGAGTGGAGCACAAAGTCAATCTTGCCACCGAGCTTCTCCTGAGCCTCAGTGAATACCTTTTCCAAATCCTCAACGCTGGTCGCATCCGCTGCGATGATAGGAGCGTTGATCTGTTCAGCGAGCTTATCCAGCGTACCCATACGCAAAGCCATAGCTGTATTACTAAGTGCGATAGTAGCACCCTCTTCAGCAGCCTTTACAGCTACCTTCCAAGCGATTGATTCCTCATTGAGTGCACCGAAGATGATGCCACGCTTGCCTTTTAACAAATTGTGAGTCATTGTTATCTTAATACTATATGTTTGTAAATCGTGCGCAAAATTACGAAATTTGTGCAATATATGCAAGCTTTTTCGCAAAAAAGTGCTGTTTATACCACCTTTTTTGCGAAAAGTCAAGTAAATCGTGCCTTATTTATCATCTATCCGTATGCGGGCCACCAATGGAAGATGATCGCTATAACCTCCTAAATACCTCGGACCCAGGTAGGTGCGATATGGTTTTTTACCGCCATATTTCTCATCATCTTCGAGCAGGAAAGGCAAATCTCCTATCCTGCAGGCATTTTCCGGATGCTGCATCGATTCGCTCAGCAGTATCTGGTCAAGACTTCGCCATTCTCCATGCCAACGGTAAGTGGCCTTTGCCCCATGGCTAGCCCGTGCTCCGGCAGATATATTAATAAGGTGGTGCTGATAGAGATATTCCAGTGCGGGAGAGTCGTGATAATCATTGAAGTCTCCTGCCACAATAATCTTTGCCCTACTTTGAAGCGCATAAATGGAATCCACAGCTTCTGCCAACTGGTTCGCCACCTGCAGGCGGTAAGGACGGGATTCACGCTCTCCTCCTCTTCTACTAGGTGCATGTACCACAAACACATGCAACGTATCGCCCGTAATGACTCGCCCCGAAACATAGAGAATATCTCTTGTAGGACGGGTATTGGGCAGACGCTTCACCCGGATAGACCAGGAATGTATCAACGAAAAGGAAAACGGCTGATACATCAGGGCAACATCGATACCGCGCTCATCGGGCGAATCGGTCATCACATACTCATAACCAGCCGTACGGATAGCTGAACGCTTGGTCAGGTCAAACAACACACTGTCGTTTTCCACCTCACAGAGAGCCACCAAGTCGGGAAGCTGCACATCTCCGGAAGCCTCCTCATACCCCAGTCCCACAATCTCCTGCCCCAGATGGTTCACCTTATGCCAATAGCGATAGGGAGTCCAGTGATAACTACCGTCAGGCAGGAACTCGACATCATTCTTAAGCGAATCATGCCGTGTATCAAAGAGATTTTCGCAGTTTAACTCCACAAAAGTGAGTAAACTTGATAGGATGAGTGTTAAAAACATAGTCATTTATTTTGTATTGTCAATGTTTTAATGTATCTTTGCAGTCAGTTTTCGAAGGTCCCATAGTTTAACGGATAGAACGGAGGTTTCCTAAACCTTTGATCCGAGTTCGATTCTCGGTGGGACCACGTAAACGATAAAAGGTCGCTCCTATTTAACTAGGAAGCGACCTTTTATCGTTTTATAGTCTTGATGATTCCCTATTTCCATCCGGCATTCACCGGACAGAAACAGAAGAATCTCTTTATTGTTTACGTTTTACTTAACCTCTGCAACAGCAGTCTCTTCAGCTGGCTCCTCCTTGATCTTGCGGCCAAGAACGATGTATGCCATTGGAGATGCGATGAAGATAGAAGACAAAGTACCGAATACAACACCCAGAATCATTGCGAATGAGAAGCTGCGGATGCTGTCACCACCGAGGATGAAGATACAGAGCAACACGAGCAATGTAGATGTAGATGTATTGATGGTACGAGCCAATGTCTCATTGATAGATGCATTGAAAATCTGCTGACGATCTCCCTTTGGATGCAACTTCAAGTTCTCACGGATACGGTCGAATACTACCACCTTATCGTTGATAGAGTAACCTACCACGGTCAGGATAGCACCGATGAAGGTCTGGTCAATCTCCAATGAGAACGGAACGAGACCCCACAGGAGTGAGTAGAAACCGATAACGGTCAAGGCATCGAATGCCAACGCAACAGTAGAACCTACAGAGAAGGCTACATTGCGGAAACGTATCAGGATGTAGAGGAAGATGGCAATCAGCGCGAAGAGCACACTATAGATAGCACCCATAGTGATATCCTTAGCTACTGAAGGACCTACCTTAGTACTACTGATGATAGAACCACCCTGGCGAACGTCTGGATTCTTGAATGCCTCAACACTCTTCTGAGATACCAGGTTGGCCTTCTTCAAGGCATTGTAGAGGATGGTCTCAGCCTCATCGTCAACAGTTGGACTGTTGCTCTCAATCATATAGTTGGTAG
>ERZ1023839.352-NODE-352-length-12865-cov-9.637393_pt1 | contig 12865 bp, 7 predicted proteins | sample MGYA00380383_ERZ1023839 | MGnify/ENA primary metagenome ERZ1023839 (study PRJEB33179, sample SAMN07449065) | human gut metagenome | biome: Human-gut; feature: Human associated habitat; material: Faeces | host: Homo sapiens | place: India:Kasaragod | collected... | reverse complement strand
CTCCGTCCGGAGTATCTGGACCGTTGAGGTCCACGTTGGTCTTGCGCTCCTTGATCGCCTTGATGACTGCAGCCTGAGCGCTGCGGCTTGCCACGAGGTTGAATTCTGCGTCGTCGAGCAGGTTCTTGAACTGCTGGCCTGGGTCCCACTGAACCTTCACGTTGGTGATGTTCTGCGCCGTAAACTTGTCGGCAGTCTCTGCACCCTTAGAGGCGAGCAGGAGAGAGAAGTCACCCAGGTCGCCCAGTCGGATCTTCTTGCCCTCCAGCAGCATCTCTCTCATGCAGTCCACTGCCATGTAGAGGATGGCGCTGATGTCGGCTCTAGAATACACACTGCCGTGAGAAGTGATGTGCTTGGCAAACTTCTCGATGGTCATCACATCGGTGTACTGCGAGATGGCGAACGCATTCTGCTTCTCGGTCTTCACCAGGTCGGTGTCCTTCTTGTCCGGCTCCTTGCCGTCCTTCTTAGCCTGGTTGATACGTGATTTTGCCTGGTTGATCTCAAGGAGGTTTGCGTTCACGCTGCGCATTACGATGCTGTAGTTAATCATACTCTGTTCTGTGTTTAAGAGTTCACTGAATCACAACTACCCGGAAAGCCATCGTTTTGCCCCGATTTTAGGTCTTAATAGATGACCGACGCCTGCCATCATTTAAGCCCAGCTGCGGTCTTCTATTATGACCGCCCTTAGGCACAATAGGCTGTTCCTTCGATTGCTGGTGCAAAGGTACGAAATTTAACCCGAGGAAGCAATAGTTTTCCCGTCACTTGATTTCACTTTTCCCGTGAGTTGTGAAAACGGGGGGATAAGGAAGCGGGAGGTTGGACGAGGACAAAATAAAGCCATCTGGTCATTAATGCCCGGTCATTATCGGTCATTAAGAAAAATCACTTCCGGTCATTTATCCCTATAGTATAATATTAAATATTTAATATTATACTATAGACCCTTTTCGCCGCCCCGAAAACCTTAATGACCGATAATGACCGGTCGTTAATGACCGGATTTCGGGATGCGGAATAAGTGAATCTTTTACTTTCTATAATATGGTGTAAAAGATTGATATATAACTTGATATGAATTGCTGTACGAATTGTATTCTGCAATGTGGAGTATGAGAATATCCCTTGGTTCTTAGCTTTTCTTTTTAGAAAAACGTGTTCTTACATATCTGAAAAGCTAACCTAATCCGTAAAAATGTTTGCTTATTACCTTAATTCCTTCTTTTCTATTTCGCCTTTCACATCTTTGTTTTGCCATTTTATGAGGTAAAAATTGCCATTGTAGTTTAAATTGGGGGCTTTATTATCATTTTTCAGTTAAATAAAGTGATAAAATTTGGTGGATAGCCCAACTTTTTATACTTTTGCTTTTACATTGCATAGAGGCAAGCCCCCTTTGCACGAAATTTAATAAACATTCAAATGTCTAAATGAAAATGAGAATTTGTAACAGATTGATAATCAGCGTTTTAGGGGGGGGTAATTTTGGCTCATTAAAATTAGCCTCAAATCATAGTGCACTTACAAAAGGGCGAATAGCAGCGTGGATTCAGGCGCTGGTATTCGTCCTTTTTGTGTTTTTGTTTTCCGCCTGTTCGAGTGAAGAAAATGCGGATAATTCGGGGGGAATTGACCTCAAAACCAAAATTTCAGCCCACGAATGGGCGATTTCTAAGGCTTATCAGCGTGTTGGAAACCTTACTTTAGATGTAGATGCGGGAACTGTCTATTGCCAGTTCACCGCCGATAGCGTATATTTCAGCGAGGAGAAAACGGTAACTGAGATTGATGAGGAGGGTAAAATCCTGCATACCTCTACCGAGATAGTTCCTCATGGCCACTATGCTTATATAATAAAGGAAAACAAAATACTGATAGATAATCAAACATTCACAATTTCAACCCCAACTGGCACTTTCGTTTTGGAAAATGAGGACTGGAAGATTGTGCTTGTTGCGAAGTAAATAAACACATTATGGGAACATACAATAAAGAACGAGAAGAACTTCATAAAACTATTTGGAGTATCGCTGAAGAATTAAGAGGTGCTGTTGATGGATGGGAATTCAAGGCTTATGTCTTGGGTGCCATATTCTATCGTTACATCTCAGAAAACCTTACCGACTACATTAATAATTTGCAGGCTGCTGCCGGAATCAAGGACTTTGATTATGCTAAAATGGAAGATGAAGAAGCAAAGGAGGCTCGCGAAATGATGGTGCAGGAAAAGGGCTTCTTTATTCTGCCAAGTCAATTGTTTCAGAGAGTAGCTGCTTCACCTGAAAAGAATGTCAACCTCAATGAAACGCTAGCCCAAGTGTTCCGTTCTATTGAGGCAAGTGCTGCCGGTACAGATAGCGAGGAACAGGTAAAGGGACTTTTCTCTGATTTCATCATCGACAGCTCCCGTATCGGCAACTCTGTAGAAATGCGTAACAAGTGCATTTCCAAGGTGTTGACCAAGGTGCGTGATATGCAGCTCAGCAAGACGTTTACAGACAACAGTATTGATACAGTAGGCGACACTTACGAATACCTGATGCAGATGTATGCATCGAAGGCTGGTAAAAGTGGTGGTGAATACTTTACGCCACAGGAGGTGAGTGAAGTACTTGCCCGCATAGCTTGCTGCAACAATCCTAATATTCAGAAGGTTTATGACCCAGCCTGCGGTTCGGGTTCCTTACTGATGAAGTTTGTGAAATATGTTGGTGAAAAAGCATCGGAAATAGAGTTTTATGGTCAGGAAATTAACCCTACAACCTATAATCTCTGCCGCATCAATATGTTCCTGCATAATGTGAACTATGCCAAGTTTGATATTCAGTTGGGTAACACGCTTACAACTCCTCATCATCTTGGAATGAAGTTTGATGCTATCGTGAGCAATCCGCCATACTCCAAGAGTTGGGAGGGAAAGAATAACACGATTCTGATTAATGATGTACGATACAGTCCTGCTGGTGTGCTGGCTCCTATACAGAAATCAGACCTTGCCTTTACGATGCACATGCTTTACCATCTTAGCGAGACAGGTACTTGTGCCATCGTAGAGTTTCCCGGTGTACTCTACCGAGGTAATGCAGAGAAGAAAATCCGCGAATACTTGATTAAGAATAATTTTGTGGATACGGTGATTCAGCTTCCTGCCAATCTCTTCTTTGGTGTAGGCATTGCCACTTGCATCATTGTTATCAAGAAGAACAAGAAAGACAATAATATCTTGTTTGTGGATGCTTCTGGAGAATGTGAGAAGAAGGGTGACAAGAACAAGCTGGAGGATAAGAACCAAAACAGAATAGTAAATGCTTATCAGGAGCGCAAGGAAGAACAATATTTTTCCAAGCTCGTTAGCAACGATGAAGTTCTAGCCAATGGCGCCAATCTCTCCGTTTCTTCGTATGTAGAGAAAGAAGATAAAAGGGAAGTGATTGATATTGTTAAGCTAAACGAGGAGATTCAGACATTGCAGTCGGAAATATTTACTCTGAATACAGAGATTGCTAATAAAATTGCGAGTTTGTAACATATGAGACGAGTTAGGTTAAAGGAAATTGGTACATTCTATAGTGGACTATCTGGGAAATCTAAAAGTGATTTTTCAGAAGGGAATGCATTGTTGGTTACGTACCGAAATATTTTTAACAACCCTGTTTTAAATCCTGCAATAAAGGATACCGTTGTTGTTGGAAAGGATGAGAAGCAAAACGAAGTATTATGGGGCGACATACTCATTACGGGGTCATCAGAAACCCCTGCAGACGCAGGAATGTCATCTGTAGTATTGTTTAACCCCCAAGAGAAAATGTACTTGAATAGCTTCTGTTTTGGCTTTCGGCTAAATGACATGAATGAAGCTTTACCTTCATACATCGGTCATCTGCTACGAAGTACATCCATACGAGCTGCTATTTCCAAAACTGCTTTTGGAGTTACTCGCTTTAATGTAAATAGAATGCGTTTTGCAGATATAGAGATTCCACTTCCTCCGCTAAACATTCAAAAGGATATGGTCTCTATTCTTGATTCCTTCACCTCGCTCATCGACAAGATGAAACAGGAGGCCGAAATGAGGAAGAAACAGATGGATTACTATAGGGAAAAACTATTCTCATTTGGAAAAGAGGAATGTGAGTGGAGAACATTGAATGAACTCTTCACTTTTAAAAATGGCATAAACAAAGAAAAAAATGATTTTGGAAGAGGAGCTCCAATTATAAATTATGTGGATGTCTATAGGAAACGGGGATTAGTTAAAGAAGATATTAAGGGACTGGTGAATTCAAATGCATCAGAGCAATCTCGCTATAAATGTAAAAAGGGAGATGTGTTTTTTACAAGAACATCTGAAACGAAAGAAGAAGTAGGTTTTCCTGCAGTCCTCTTAGAAGACATAGAGAATTGTGTATTTAGTGGATTCGTGTTAAAAGCAACACCAACAACTGATTTACTCGATACTCACTATTGCAAGTATTGCTTCTTTACATATCAATTTAGAAAAGAGGTTATAAAAAGTGCCACTTATACAACAAGAGCGCTAACAAATGGAACCTCTTTATCGAAGATTTCAATCCCAGTTCCTTCTCTCGAGAAGCAGCGCCAAATCACTTCCATCCTCGATACTTTCGAAACCTACATCTCGAAGCTGGAGAAGATGATAGAGTTACGCCAGAAGCAGTATGAATACTACAGAGAAAAGTTGCTGACATTTGAATAAATTCTTTTATTAATAACGTTATGGCAGAAAGTTATAAAATCATAGCAGAGCAAGACTATTGTACCGTGGTGGCAAAATATGAGTCATCAAGGAAGAATGGTAATGCTTACCAAAGTGAGCAGGATCTGGAACGCTGGCTTATCGAACAACTGCAAAGACAAGGTTACGAATATCCTTCCATCCACAACGAGAAAGAATTGCTGGAGAATCTGCGCATACAGCTGGGCAAGGCAAACGATACAGAATACTCTGACAAGGAGTGGACAAGTCTGCTGAATATTTTGACCAGCGAAACGCTCACGATGGAAGATAAGGCTGACATGATTCAAAAGGAAAATACCGCAGTAGAAATAGAACGTGACTATGGTATTAAGACCAATGTTCACCTTATCCATAAAGATAACGTGTTCAAGAATAATCTGCAGGTTATCAACCAGTACGTGCCCGCTGGTGGAACCCATGCCAACCGCTATGATGTAACCATCCTGGTTAACGGTCTGCCACTCGTTCATATTGAGCTGAAACGCCGAGGTGTAAGCATCAGGGAAGCCTTCAACCAGATAAACCGCTATGCTCGCGAAAGCTTCTGGGCAGGCAAGGGAATGTTTGATTACATCCAGCTGTTTATCATCAGCAATGGCACAGAGACCAAGTATTATAGCAATACCACCCGCTATGCTCGTGAGCAGGAAGCTGACAAGCAGAAGGGGAAGAAAAAGAAAATTCAGAGCAACTCGTTTGAGTTTACCAGCTACTGGAGTGATAGGGAAAACAACCTTATCTGCGACCTGGAGGACTTTACCAAGACCTTCCTCGTAAAACGCACGCTGCTCGAAATTCTTACCAAATATTGTGTGTTCAATGTAGATAAGGAACTGCTGGTGATGCGTCCTTACCAGATAGCTGCTACTGAGAGTATTACCCAGCGTATCAAGATTGCCTTGAATCATCATTGGGAAGGTTCTAGAAAGGCAGGAGGCTACATCTGGCACACTACCGGTTCGGGTAAAACCCTGACCTCTTTCAAGACGGCTCAGCTTGCAAGCGATATAGAGGGAGTACATAAGGTAGTATTCATCGTTGACCGACAGGATTTGGACTATCAGACGATGAAGGAATACGACCGTTTCTGCCCTAACTGTGCCAATGGTAATGTGAACAGTAAAATATTGCTCGGTCAGCTCAATGCCGATGGCAATGATTCGAACATCATCATCACCACGATACAGAAGATGTCGAGCCTCTTGAGGAAAAAGCTGATAGAGCAGGTGGTTCTTGACCAGGTTTTCGTCTTCATTTTTGATGAATGTCACCGCTCGCAGTTTGGCGCCATGCAGAAACAGATTAAGCAGAGTTTCAAGAAGTACATCATGTTTGGCTTTACCGGCACCCCGATATTTGGAGTTAATGCCAGTGGTAAAAAGGGAGAAATGATGACCACTGCAGATGTGTTTGGCGGAGAGTTGGACGAAAAGGGCAATCATACTAAGCCTCTCCACACTTATACCATCATCAATGCCATCAACGATAAGAATGTGCTGAAATTCAATGTAGAATACCACACACAGACGGCTATGGTAGATGGCAAGAAGATGGAGAACACAAACTATCTCGACTCCAAGCGCATAGCTTTGAACGTGAAATATCTTCTTGATCATTTCGATATGAAGACCAAGCGCTCCGTTCAATGGACAGCCTCGGTGTTGACCAATGTAGAGGACGTTATAAAGAACTACAAGAAAAAGAAAGAAGATCAGGTTGAAGAAAAGAAAGCGAAGGTTTCCACCACGGGATTCAACTCTATACTTGCCTGCGACAGCGTGCCTATGGCTATAGAATACTATAAGGAACTGGAGCGACAGATGGCTGAGCCGGGTGCCCCACAGCTAAGGATTGCAACCATCTTTACTTCGGCAGCCAACGAGGCAGAGAACGACAGTAACGGAAATATAGAAGAAGACCCGGAAGGCATTAAGGGACTGGACTCTACGAGTAGGGAGTTTCTTGATTCCTGCATTACAAAGTACAACCATATCTTTGGAACCTCATACAATACGAGTGCTGAAATGTTCCAAAACTACTACAAGGACCTTTCCTTGCGCACCAAGAACAAGGATATAGACCTACTCATTGTGGTAGGAATGTTCCTGACGGGCTTTGACGCAAAATGTCTCAATACGCTCTGGGTAGATAAGAACTTACGAATGCATGGATTGCTGCAGGCTTTCAGCCGAACCAACCGTATTCTGAATGCCTATAAGAATTGTGGCAATATCGTTTGTTTCCGCAATCTCATAGAAGCCACCAACAGGAGTTTCGGACTTTTCGGCGATGCTAATGCCAACAGTATCATTCTGATGCGAACATTTGAGGAATATTACAATGGCTACGAGGAGGATGGGAAACATCAGGCAGGATATAAGGAACTGGCTGAGAAACTTCTGCAGGAATATCCGCTCTGCAAGTTGAATCCTTCCATCCCGCTGGCTCAAAAGATAGGCTTCATCAAGTTGTATGGGCAATTTGTCAAGAAGACTAATATACTGATAAGTTTTGATCAGTTTAATCCGGAAACCCTGGAAGAGCGCAATGCAATCCGCATCATCTGTGAAGGTGACAGGCAGGACTATCAATCTTGGTACCTCAGCTTCTGTGATGATGTGAAAGACGGAACCACGGGTGGCGGTGGTGGACATACTGGTGGAGACGGAGCTGGCGGAACGGATGATTTGGAATTTGAGATAGAACTGATTCGCCAGTTTGATATTGATATTCCCTACATCCTGGCTCTTGTGAAGAAATATCACGATAGCAACTGTGAAGATGCAGAGCTTATCAAGGATATTATCCGTTGCATAACATCAAGTCCGAAGTTGAGGGATAAGAAAGACCTCATAGAGGGCTATCTTCATGTCATAAAAGAAGGTAAGGATGTTGATGTTTACGAAGAATGGAAGAATTACATCCGTCAGCAGATGGAAAAGGAACTGGAAACCATTATTTGCGAAGAGAACCTGAGGGAAGAGGCTACACGTGATTTTATCACCAAGTCTCTGCATGATGGTTACGTTGAGGAGAGTGGAATGGCTATTACAACAGTACTGCCCCCTATGCCAATCTTCGGTGCCGGCAATAAACGTGAACAGAAAAAGAAAACTGTCATTGAAAAATTCAAACGATTCATTGAACGATTCATTGATTTATAAATTTTATAATATAAGGAAAGAAAAGATATAGAAACAGGAGCCTATCCCTATAGGTAGGTGCACGGAAAGCGTTGTCAGCAAGTATGAAATCTTATCGCTCAGAAACGACCAAACTTCAACAGAAGATAAGCTAACTTCAAGGATGGCAACAAGCGGCGCTCATGTGTGTAGAAGTAAAAAATCTACGACGTGGGCAAGACTTGTATGTATATCTGAAGTTAGGGCTTTGGTCGGCCTCTGAGCGATGATTGCGTATGGGTTTTTGCCCACGCTTTTTTATACGAATAATATGGCAGCAGACAAAACAAAATACTTAAAGGATTTGGAAATGCTCATGCAGGAATATAAAACCTGCTATGGGGATTGTGCTGGCGATAGAACCATTCATAAACTATCGTTACTTATTGCTATGTTTGAAAGTAGCGAAATGTTTGAAAAGATAGGGCAGAACCTTAAAAATAATCTAATCATCGATATTGATAGAGATATTGATTACGTGAAATGGAGTAATCTGGAAACTTGGATAGAAACAAAATCTAAGACCAATCAGTATGCTTCATCTTTGACCTATGAGTCGCTGAGTATGGACAAATCCTTATTTGCCAATAGTATGGCAGATATGTTGCCACCGGTACCCGAAACCTCATCTGATGACAATAATAAGAATCAATTCGATGGGCTTACCTATATGGAAAGAGATAAGTTCAAGACAACCATCAATAACCTGATGAATAATAATGTATTTAATGATAAGGTTCTTGATTTTGCCATAGATTCTGCACTAAAAAAACTAAGTGCAGCACTTCTGAATATCGCAAATATAATAGAAGCTAAGCATGGGAGAAGTCTTTATGAAGACCTCTATAATAATCAGTTGTTTGCCTATACCAATAAGATAGGAGCTTCTGTACTGAAATCTCATAAGGAATGGAGAAAAATGTATTTGGATGATGAAATAACCGAAGAGTCGTTAAAAGTACATGTTCAGAAGGTTCTTATTGAACTCTTCAAGTCTGGCGTATTGGATAATATTGAGGTCAACGTCACCAAAAAGCAGAAGGAGGACTATAAGACTGAAATTGATTTTTCCGAGCATGAAATTCCCAAGAAGATGAACGCCAATAAGTTGTATAACTGCTTTAGGAGCATTTGCGTTTTTAAGGGTGGTAAGTATTCTCTGGATAAGGTAAAAGCCGGCAGACTACTGTTTAAGATAAGAAAGGATGAGGATAAGATCTGTGCTTTCTTTCAGTTTGTATTAACGCTTACTTATGTTTATCAGGATATTGATGAGTTGAGAGAAGCGAATAGAGTGCCTAGTAAGATATTTGATTTCGATTTTTCCAAAATAGAATGCAAATTTAGTGAAGAAGAAGCCAAGAAGTCTGGCATTAATATGCATGCACCAATGGTGCTCACTATTATAAATAAGATGAGTGAGAATATGCCTAAGGCTTACTGGGTATGTTTCTTCTGTGTGTTACTGGAAAAAGAATGGATAGAAGATAATGTGAATGCTTTTTGTAAAAAGATGAATTCAATCTTTAGTGTAGAGCTGGACAAAAGTGCATTGAGGAAAACTATAAATGAACAGGGAAACAAAATCGAGGAATGGGATAAAGGCGACAGACGACTGAAAAAGAAAAGAGAGTTTGGCTTGAAATTCAAGCAATGTATCGATTTTTATGTTCAATATAAACTTGACTCTTTTACATAGGGAAATGGTAAAGATAGTACCACAAAAAATACATAGATAATACCACAAAGTAAAAAACTTAATACCACAAGCAAAAAAGATAGCACCACTCGTACCACATGGTATGGGCGGTGCTTTTATTTTTTCCCTACTTTTGCATCGTCGAAGAAACAAGACAACGCTGAATTGTTTAGTGTTCTTGAATCCCCTTCGTACATTTATATTATATGAATACTCAGATTATGAGAGTGGTGCAGCAAGGCGAGGCTTTCGCTGTACAGAGTCAGAAGAGTGAGAATGGCCAGATGATGAAATGCAACATCATCCTCCAGGAGATGGGCGGCAAGTATGAGAACCTGTATGCTGCGGCAATGCTCGGCAATATTGCCCAGTGCAAGTTTGCTCCGGGAACATTGGTGGCGGTTACGCTCCGATTCACAACTCGTGAGTACAATGGTCAGGTTTACCAGGATATCCTTGTTACGGACATCGTGAAACTTGGCTAGTAACAAATCTTGAATTGAAATAGGTGGCGTGAGAATTGTCCCGGGATAATTTGCGCAAACTGAAACTTACGACACTTCTTTCGTTCAACCTAATTTTTAATTTAAGATTTTTATGAAAAAGACGGTTAATAAGCAGAATAATCAGATGAACGGCTGCCAGCACGTGCAGCTGGGTGGTGTGGCTTTCTATGACGAAGGCAAGTGTTTCATGTTTTCACCTGAAAACGAAGGGGTGAGAAATAAGGTGGAGGGGTTCCGCTCGCAGGGCATTGCCCAGCAGTTGACAGACGGTACTTTCGACTTCATGGCGAAACCAAGAATCCGCTCGCAGTCGGAACTGATCAGAAAGCTGGCTCACGGACGTGTAAGTAAGACCAAGGATGGAGCTATTCAGCTCACCCTGAAGGTGTTTTGCGACGAGGGAATCAATATCGGAAGCACTCTGGTAAAGGAGGCTGAAGAGGCTGCTGATGCGGTTGTGGATTATCAATTGAAACGATAGAGGATATAGATGTTCAACTTAAATTGAAAGTAGAAACACATAGATGAGTTGTTATTTAATTAAGGTGGAGAACGGGCACAAGGTTGCCCGCTCCATCACCTCGGAAGAGGAGTACAAGCAGTTGCGTGGAAGCAACGAGCAGAAGGCGAATCTTCGTCTGGCTCGAGCCGGAAACGATGCTGCGAAACGTAGACTGGTGCAGTTTAATTATTCCGGACATTATCCGCAAGGGGTGGTGAAGGGAACGAAGCTGCCAAGTACGGCTTTCGGATTCGATATGGACGAGCCGGAGGCTTTCGCCAAGGCTGCCAAGGCGCTGCTGAAGGAACCGGAGAAGTTTGGACTGCTGATGCTGGAGAGGAGTGCAAGACAGGGCGGTCATGCGGTGTTCAAGAGAGAAATGGGCAAGACCATCCTGGAGAACCAGGTACGCATCGCTACGATGCTGGAGTGCGAAATGGATACTTCGGCGCATGACATCAACCGTGTCTATTTCACGACTTCGGCTGATGCAGACGATTTGCTCTATCTTTCGTCTGAGCTCTTCAAGGATGATTATGAAGAGGCTGCCGTGGCAGCTGAAGGCAAGGTGCTGGAGGAGCGTGAGAAGTATGGACTGGAGGAACTTCCTCCGGGGGCGCACAAGGCTAACAAGCATTACAAGCCTTGGTTGGAGAATGAGGAAGAGAAGGCTTTGGATTCTCAGAAAAATCTTGAGAATCAGGAGAATCAGAAATCTCTTGAAAATCAGGAGAATTTGGGAAATCAGAATCAGAGTCAGAAGAACCAGGGAAATCTGCAGAAATCTCAAAAGGTTCAATCCTCTCAGAATCCTCTGAATTCTTCTAAGAATCAGGCTCAGCCTGTTTCTGCTTCACCATCCTCTGCATCTTCAACATCTTCTTCATCTTCCAGCAATGATTACCTCGGAATCCCGTATTCCGAAATCATTTCGAAGTGGTGGCAGATGTATAATGACGGTCATGAGCCAGTTCGCTCCAATCGCAACACTTTGACCTTCGAGCTTGCCGTGAACCTTCGCCACATCTGTGGCTTCGACCGCAGCCTGATGGCTCAGATCATCCCCTGCTACGATGGTTTCCCTGAGCAGGAGAAGATGGCTTGCATCAACTCGGCGCTGAATGAGAAAATTACGCAAATGCCTAAGCGACTGAAAGATGTGCTTGCCGCTCTGCGACAGGAAAAGCTGAAACAGGGTGCTTCGAATGCTACTGCTGATGCAGAAAGCGAGGCTCTGGTGAATGCGCTGGACGAGGCTAATGCCAAGGACGAATTGTTCTATTTCAATGCTTTGCCTAAGATGCCGCAAGGTGTGCGTGATTCTATCAATGCCGTAGGACCACCCCTGGCAATGCCAGTGATTACCGCCATCTGTCCAGCCATCGGAATGTTGGCTACAGGAGTAAAGGTGGCTGTGCACGGTAAGATGAACTCGCTGAACCTCATCTCCTACATCGCCGGAGATTTCGCCTCTGGTAAGGGAAGTATCGACCCCGTGGTTGATGCATGGACTTCGGAAGTGAAACAGATGGACAAAATGTATCAACAGCAGGAGGACGAATGGCGAGCCAAGAAGCGTGCAGCGAAGAACAAGAAGGAACAGCCGGAAGAGCCGAAACTGCCTGTAAGATGTCTGACGCTGAACAACACCGTGGCTAACCTAGCCGAGCGTCTGGCTAACACCGAAGGCAAGCACGCCTTCTCGTTTACCCCGGAAGCCGACACCGTGGCGCAGAAGTGGAAGTCGGCGATGAGCGACTTCTCCGTAATGCTCCGTCAGGCGTATGATGGCACGAGCTACGAGCGTGAGGCTAGAAGTGCAGAAGCCGTGAATGTACACATAGACAGACTGTTATGGAATGTGGTAATGTGTGGAACCCCTGATGCGCTTTATCGTGTAGTGAACAATTATACGGATGGTTTTCAGAGCCGTATCGTAGTGGCTCGCACCCCGGATAATACCTTCACTCCTCTTACGGATAATCTTTTTGTGCTTACAGATTCTCAATGCGAGCATATTCATCAGATTGCTCATCTGCTGCCTCTGATGGAGGGTGAGGTGGAACTGCCGAAACTGGAAGCCAAGGGTAGGGATTGGCTGGAGCAGATACGACTGGAGACTATGAAGAATGATGACAAGGTGAAAGCCCGTCAGCGTTTCCGTATCTGTCCTACCACGATGAGAATGATGACCTGCATCATGCTCTG
>ERZ1023839.348-NODE-348-length-12987-cov-14.274899_pt1 | contig 12987 bp, 13 predicted proteins | sample MGYA00380383_ERZ1023839 | MGnify/ENA primary metagenome ERZ1023839 (study PRJEB33179, sample SAMN07449065) | human gut metagenome | biome: Human-gut; feature: Human associated habitat; material: Faeces | host: Homo sapiens | place: India:Kasaragod | collected... | reverse complement strand
TTCAACTTCGGCTTTTTCTGGAACCGCCGTGAAGTATCCCCACCTATAACATCTCCCCAGATAGGTATAAAGTTTCTGATGATCCTTGGCTGCAAACCCGCTGGCATTGAGCTTATAGAATGGTTTATTTCTAAAATATATTTGGTAGCTCCACCACCATTTTTGCAAATAAGGAGAGAGTACGTTAATCCATCCGCGTTTCAGCCATCGCTCACCAAACTCAAATGACAAGCCACAGTTAGGCTGTTTGGCACGCTCTATGGCATACTCCAAGGAGTCTGCCCCAAAGACACAGACCTCAGCCGTACGAGCTAGTTCCATGGCATGCTGCCTTGCTGCTACATCCATTGAAGCCACGACGCAATAGGGTCTGGATGAATAATCCCTACCACCTTTGAGATGCTCCACATCTACAGGCATCGTCGCCACAAAAGCAAAGCTGTCGCCTAAGATTGTAAAAAAAGCATCAGCAAGAGGCACTTGATGATGGTTGAGATAGTTACCGAAAAAGACAAGTTTTTTCATAACTGCTTATATAAAGAACAAACTACGAAATTAAATATGTATTCCATTATATATCAACCATTATTATTACTTTTGCATATCATATACAATCTTTCAATTTGTTCCATTTTTCGTTTCCAGACATCAACCCCAAATAGTTCTTTTACCTTATATGATTGATTTGCATATTTCAAAAGTTCATAACTATCTATCGACACTATTCTCCGAATATCTTCAACCAAAGGTTCAACATCATCAGAAACTTCAAAATAGTTAATACCCTTAAGTTGTTTGTAATGAATGGTGGATATTACTATTCTATTGTATAATAAAGCCTCTATCACCTTGGAGGGAAAATTGCATTGATTCTCTGGTACTTTAGGATTTCTCGTGCTTAAAAGGAAAGGAACAACTTTCAATAGGCGAACATATTCTTTACATTCAACCTTCCCATGATAAATTATATTATCAAATTTTTCAGCATATTCTTTTATCATCATATCATCAACTACAAAACCAGTTATATGCAAATTACAATCTGGCAGTTTGGCGAACGTTTGTAGAAGAACACTTATCAAAGAAATTTCTTCTCTAAGAACTCCAGAAATCAAAAAATCTTTAGAAACCTTTTCTATCTTAGGAAGATTCTCTGCTTTCAGCGAGACAACCCCCGGCAACAACACCGTATTTTTACATTTGAACAAAGGTGAATTTGCTAAAGTTATAGTACCATTAGCTTTATTGCAAAGCCACAACATCAAATTGGCAAAAGAGATTTTCCTTTTATAAGGCGTATAATCCAAGATAATAACATTAGATTGTACAGTTCGCTTAAATATTCTCAGCAGACAAAACAGCAAACAATTGATCGGAGTCATATTGTAGAACCACACTTTAGAATGATTAGGTATCATTTTAAAAACGTCCCATTGTTCCTTAAGAACAGCAAACTTTGCCCAAGAACGTCCTCGCTTCCTCCATTCTGAATATACCAAATCTTCATAATCAACATCTATTTTACCAGATACAAATGGTGGTAAAATAGAATAAACCTTGTCAAACAAACCACCTTCAATAAGATTCCATGAAAAATTACAGCCTGCTACGGAAATGTTGTATTTCAGCACATCTTTATGAGGCAATATATGAGTTATAAATATACGCATTTTTTACTTTATTTTTAATTACTATTATCACCCATAATGCCACAAAGAGCATAACATACTTAGTTATTGATGAAATTATTATGGTGGCATTTATTATCTTAATTATACTTTGGCTAAAAGCTACAAACACAAAGGTTTCACGACCTATTTTACATAAGATACGTGAAAAACAATCAGGAATACTCTTTTCTATATATTTAGATAGCAGCATAATAAAAATATATCCTAAAAATGCTGCTGGCAAGGTAATATATATCGGATTACAATGATTCCATGCTAAATCGGTTTTATGTATCATAGACAAAACTGCCCCCCCCACATAATGCAATAGTCATTAAGAACCAAGGACGTTTTATCTTGTCTAAACGAAGTAGCTTATCTCTAAAAAACGAGCCCAACGAAACAAAGACAGATGCTATAGGAACAGTGCTAAGAGTCCACGGCATTTGACAATCTAAGAGGTCCAATATTGCACCTATTATTATCATTAGTCCAATGGCTATCATTAGATGGTCCCAATGGAAAATCAACTTAGCTATACACAAGCTTAAGAAAAGAATGGGAACAAACCACAAAGCATATCCTTCCCAACCATATTTTAATGTATGTTCTATGAAATGAACCAAATCCATATTACCATAAAGCGGATAGATAACTATGTTACATATTGAATATAGTAAAAATGGAAAAATCAGAGTTTTTATCTTGTGGCATACAAAAGACTTTATTGTTGAATTATCGAAATTTGTCAACACACCTGATAAGATGAAAAAGAAAGGCATATGAAAAGAGAATATCCAATCAGAAAAAGACTGCGGAATACTACTATGACCCAATACCATCAAGAGAATTACAATTCCTCTAGCTGTGTCAATATATGCTATTCGATTCTTAAAAAGTTTATTCGTTTTCATCTTTAGTAAAAAAATCTTTTTTGTTAACCAATAATCCCAAAGCAAGAAACACAACCATCTGCGTTGTTTGATGAGCTCCATTTGGAGAGACTAGACTTATGAAAAAATAACTCATAAAGAAACATGACAATAGGCAGTCAGAGAATCTATGAACGGAAACTTGCCTTAAAAACATAAATATTGGATAAAGAAGCATTATAACACCAATAATCCCCACATCAAGCATTCTCGAAATAAATGTACATTCGTAATGACTATCTAGTGGCTCTCCTTTTAAGGCTTTCTGACCTTGAGTCAAGCCAACTCCTTTTCCATAAAGGAAAACGCCCCAATCTGGTGATCCAAATGTTTTTTTATACCCTTTTTCCCATAATATCATCCTACTATCTTTGCTTATCACAGATGAAGAGTATCTAGTTTGATAAGCTTCATCTTTATGAATCCTGGCATACAACACACCTCCCCCAAGGCATGCTATTAGGAGAATCGATAGCAAATATTTTTTAGTATCACGTACAAATAATGTATAATAAGTAAATATCACCATAAAAGAACCACCCAAAACAGCTACAATCTGGCGACTTCCAGTAAACCAAGCTCCAACTATATATAAGAACAAAAGTAAAAATAGCAAGAACTTATGAAGTTGAGATTTTGACATATAAAGTTTCCACCAAACGCAAATCATGCAAAACACATAGTACATAGAAAAAGTCGTAGGAGCTTCACTCAAAAAGCAATAACGACCAGACTCCCTTATATCATCCGTAGTTTTAAATCCTGCTACTCCTAAAGCAACAGTGATTTTTCCTCCCAGTAAATAATCTACCAAGATGCCAACAGATAAAAATGTGCCAAGGAACACAAAAACATTGAAGAATTGTGCTGGCGTACTTTTCCTAAAAAGATAGAAATAAGGAAACAGCAAAAATGGAATCCCAGAGAAATAAATCCAAAAAGCATATCCAAGTCTAACCAGATTAGTTCCGAGCAAAGCCCACGAAAACAAAGAAAGTACAAAGACAATCAATGCAAAACATATTTGGTGCTTAATCAGCTGAACTGACCTTGGCGACTGACACACAATATTTTTCATATTAAGTGCAACAATCAACAGCCCCATTCCCCACAGTACCTGTCGCCAAACACCTAACAGAGCCCCCTGAAGCAACCATGAAAAGAAAGCTCCATTTGATAGCATGATTATGGCAACCCAATAAAAATAGAATACAAATTTCATAAGTCCTGATAAATATAGTTATATCCTTTTCCATCCATATAAGATGCAGTATCGTTTTCATAGAAGAATTGGTCTATTTGTCTTTCCTGGCATTGCATAATTCTTTTCTTCAATCCTTTACCTTTGATTTTTGCTGGAGTACCAACCAAAAACAGAGGCTCATCTACACCTTCATTCAACTTAAGATAATCTTTGTTCAACAGACTACCTTGTGCCGTTAATGAATAATCTGGTATTTTAGCTTCTTTTGTAACAACACAATGATTACCTATCCAACAAGCAGCTCCTATAGATATTTTACCTCTACGTTGCGGTATTATCATCTTTGAAGTATCAAGGAAATAATGAAAATTAGTATCACGAACTTGACAGCCAAAAGTAATTCTAGCATAATCACCTATCGTGATGTTATTCTCACAACAAATTATTACCCTAGAGGTAATTATAGCATGAGAACCGATTAGCAATTGCCCCTGTCCAGACATTCGTATTGTACAGCCGTTTCCAATGAAGCAAGAACCATTAAATACTATTTGCGTATGTGCTGGTACCGACAATAGTCCTCTAGTCTTACTAGAATAAAACCAATCCCGATTCATACCTATTCTTATCATCCCTCGATATATTTCACCTTTGATTCTTCCCCCCCCCCGATAGTGTATTTAAAGAATAGTGACCATATATAAAAATTGGTAATTTGAGGGCTTCTTTCCATTGTAACAAGCGGAAGTTGACCCAAATAGTTTGAAACAAGTTTAACTTTGGTTTTGCTACCATGCTCTCTAAACGAGAGAGTATCCGATTAATCGAATTACTTACTAATTTTAAAAACATATGAATTTAATTTAGAATTTATTAAACTACGCTCATGTTTATTGAATCCTAATAGATATATGACCAATACATTTATGATTGTGATAACAACTACAGATTTTATCAAACCAAGCAAATCAATAGATTCTCCCAACAAAAGCTTGTCGCAAAAAACAGCAACCAAGACAACCACTAATAGATTAAATACAAATACCTTTGCAAAAGAAATCAGTGAGAAGAAGATATCTCTTCTCAAAGTCAAAACCCTCATTGCAAAAAGAACCATAGTACAAACAATAGCAACCAACAATACAGAATAAGGAGGCATACCTAATCTAAGACATATATATGCCAGTGGCAGATTACACCACTGAATAACAGCAGAGCCAATTTGATAATATTTGATATTGCCAGATGCTGTAATGCCGTAATGAAAAGGTAGTGAGCATGTATCCAAAGCACAAACCACCAATATTAAAATCACAAATGTTGCTGTCATAGGCGGCACCTTTACAAGCCACAAATGCAAGATAAAATCTATGTTGAAAGCAATGGGTAGCATCAGAAGCATTAGCAAATAAGCAGACAGTCTCATACCCTTGAACACATAATCTAATGTATGTTTAAAATCCCCAGAAGCGTAATTCTTTGTTATTTGTGGAGATATTGCCGTCAAAAAATTAACACCAAAAGTACTTGTAGCATTTTGAACTTGAGCTGCTATGCCTTTAGCTGCATTAACAGTTGGTCCGAAAAAAAGATTCAAGACGATATCAACACCCTGATTCTTCGTAACAAACGCCAAAGAGCTAAGGAAAGTCCATCCTATATATGAAACTAATTGCCTGAAAGTTTCCCTGTATATTTTGAGTCGATACAGGCAAGAAGAAAAATGATGCGATACATATGTCTGATAGCATGCAAACAAACAGACTTGCTGTATGCACAATAAAGAAGCGTAAAGCTTAAGCTTATCAACATCAAAATATCCTAATAGCAATACAATAACTAACTTTGTCACCACATCAAAGATTCCCATATAGGCAAAAAAAGTCATCTTTTCATTAGCTATAATAGCTGCATTATTGGCAATATTCAAACTGTTAATTACAAATGATATCAACACTGCCTGATAAACCCAATTAGCAGCTACCATTCGGGCTACTGGTACATTTAGTTTTGTATTGAGGAAATAGACACCTATCGTCTCTCCCAATAGAACTACTACGAGTAATGCCAAAACTACTATATTTATACATACCGTATAAATACGAGTAATCTCAGTTGCATCAGACTTACCCATGGCAAAAGCAAAAAAACGACTAACAGCGTTCGAGATTGTTCCAGTAAAAACAGTAAACATACCAACGATTCCTGCTATGATATTATAAATACCAAAATCTACTATTCCTAAAATTTGCAAGATAACCCTTGAAGTATATAGAGTTATCGCCATTGATAAAGCAGATCTAAAATAAAGAGCCAAAGAATTACGAACAATTACCTTCTTATTCTTCTGGTTGTTTCTATCCATATTTATTTAATAAAGTTTGTACAATAATACTCAATTGCAGAGTCACCTTCAAAAAACAGTAACAATAAAAAAATACTTGGTATAATTTTGCATAACGTTTGCGAAGTGGAACATATCTAAAGGATAGAGTTTCTAACTCTTCCTTGATATTATTCATTCTACAGATTTTCATTACCATAATTATACATTTAACTTATTAATTATTTATATTCTTAAATCTTCCAATAATCATGTATATTTTCGATTGATTTCCAGACTGTTATAATGAATGCAAAAAATAGCAGGGGTCTTTTCTGAAAACGACTTGACATTAGTCCAACAGTTAGACGAGCACAAGCATCGGCATCTTTTGCCACAAAAGCAATCGGCGTCGGCAAACATAGAGATGCAGCCGTTTGTGCCTCTATTTGAATATCCAAGAACACCGCCAATGGAGGTTTTCGTGAATTAAAGCACAAAAGTTAACCACCATTACAGCACTGTTTGCATTAATTTACAATGCTAATCTAATTGTACACTTGACACTATTAGCTTCTTATGATCAGGACGAGCTATGACCATGGAAAAATGCTCTTTAGGAACATTTCTTTCAACCTCATCACTTTTAATTTCAACTCTATAATTAAACACGGCATAGTTTGAATAAACAAATATTTCCTTAAACCATGCAACAAAAAGCGATCTAATTTCTTCAATGGTTACAGAATCAAAACTAGTGAACAAATCATAGTTTATTTGAATTCTTGTGTTACGTGTAAAATCAAACTTACAAACTGTACCATTTTCTAGTTTAGAAACATTAATATTATACTTTGTTCTGAAACTAGTTATTGCACGGGTCGTATCATCTGACAAAAACAAATCATGAACTTGCTTTTGCACCATATATAGTAGAATATTAACTTTGTGTCTATTAGAAGCGGTAAATCTATTGCTCCATTCAAGATACTCCAACAAATCCAAAGGACGAATATGTTTCAAGAGATTAAACTCGTTTATTAAACCCCTCATATTTTTACCTACTGGCCACATAGCGTTATATCTCAACATAACTAACTCCGTTTCTGTAAATTGGCATCTAATGAGTTTAGCATACTTAACCTTTACGTCATCCTTTACCTCAGACTTGTTTATCACATCAAAAATACGATATATAGTGCGAAAATAAATCGGCGCAAAATCTTCATGAGAAGCATAAAAACTTTGAAACATGCCAAGTGCAACTTTACGTGAATGAGAAATATGAGGACTCGCAAATTCTTCCTGCATTTTCACTAATGCATAATGTAATCCTTCTTTTCCTTTCAAAATTGTTCTTATGCCACTGGCATCATCTTTAGCAATGTTGAAACTCGCCACAACAGAATTATATTGATCCAACAAATGAAAAACAAGTTCATTTAATTGTTGTGATTCAAATACCTGTGCATTATTCTTTGATTCTTTAATTTGAGATTTAAATGTATCCGATAACAAAACGACACTCAATATTGTTCCAATGACACCACCTACAAAATCTCCATACTGACCAATTACTTCTGTTTTAACAAAACCATCAAATAATCCCAGGACTTGGTTCATAAAGAACAGCAAAGCTACCACAAAGCAAACGATTCTTGAAAATTTATATAAATTATCACCTCGTAACCATTCAGTTACCTTACTATCAATACTATCAATTTTCATAAAAAAAACTTTCACATTCTATATACCATCTAGTTCAAATCAAAGTATTTCCTTCACGATATTTAAATTATTAAAAAGATAAGAGACAAAAGTTTCGAGGATGAATATTTTATTATTTTTCTTCCTCTACAAATCTAGTCTCTTCTAAATATATCTCGTGTATATACCTTATCTTTTACATCATCCAAACAGGCATCATAGCGGTTGGCAATGATGGCTTGGCTCTGTGCCTTGAATGCTACCATATCATTTACTACTTTACTTCCGAAGAAAGTACTGCCATTCTCCAATGTTGGCTCGTAGATGATAACCTCAGCACCCTTTGCCTTGATTCGCTTCATAATACCCTGGATGGCAGACTGGCGGAAGTTATCGCTGTTACTCTTCATCGTCAGGCGATAAACTCCTATCACACAGTTGTGTTCCTTGCTTGCATCATAACTATTGGCATCGGCATAGCTGTAATAACCAGCCTTTCTGAGCACGGCATCTGCAATATAGTCTTTTCTTGTACGATTACTCTCAACAATTGCCTCTATCAGATTCTCTGGAACATCGGCATAGTTTGCCAGGAGCTGCTTGGTATCCTTTGGGAGACAGTAACCACCATATCCGAAACTTGGGTTGTTATAATGGGTGCCGATACGTGGGTCAAGACCTATGCCATCAATGATTGCCTTGGTATCCAAGCCCTTGACTTCTGCGTATGTATCCAACTCATTGAAGTAACTTACTCTTAGGGCAAGATAGGTATTGGCGAAGAGCTTGACGGCTTCTGCTTCCTTCATACCCATAAAGAGTGTATCAATATTTTCCTTAATGGCTCCTTCCTGGAGCAAAGCGGCAAATGTCTTGGCTGCTTCCTTCAACATCTCGATATTGGTTACAGACTTGATTGCCTCGTTTTCTTCTGCAAACTCAGGGTGCTCGATAATCTTTGGATAGCCTACGATGATGCGGCTTGGATAGAGATTATCATAAAGTGCCTTGCTCTCTCGGAGGAACTCCGGAGAGAAAAGGAGATTGAATTGCTTCACTCCCTTCTTAGCATACTTCTGATATAGGCTTCGAGTGTAACCTACTGGGATGGTACTCTTGATTACCATCACTGCATCGGGATTCACCTCCAGGACCAAATCGATAACTTCTTCTACATGAGTGGTGTCGAAGAAGTTCTTCACTGGGTCGTAGTTCGTTGGTGCTGCAATGACTACGAAGTCTGCATCTTTATAAGCAGACTTGCCATCCAAGGTGGCTGTGAGATGCAGAGGTTTCTCTGCCAGATATTTCTCGATATACTCATCCTGTATCGGTGATATATGATGATTCAGTTTATCTACTTTCTCGGGAATTACATCTACTGCTGTTACCTCATGATGTTGAGATAAAAGCGTAGCAATACTGAGTCCTACGTAACCGGTTCCGGCTACGGCAATTTTTAATTGATTAAAATCACGCATCGTTTTAAGTTCTTGAATAACAAGCATCCTGAGCCTCTTTCGGAGGGTCAGTTTCCGAAAGAGAACTACAGGATGCGTTGCGGGTGATTATGTAGCGCCCACACTACTAAGCTACTTCTCGCTATTTATAAAAAATGTATCTTTTGCTATTTTTACAGAGACGACAAGTCTCTAAGGATAAGAGCCAAAGGCTCTCATCCTACCATCTTAAGAATAAAAATTTGTTTTTTGTTTCGTACATATTAACAGGAAAGAAGCATTGCTCCTTCCTACTAAATATATTTTGCTGGATAAACTATTCTATAGACATCACCTAACAAAAAAGACTTATCTATAACACAAAACTGTACAGGAGGCATTAGCTCCAAACGAGCAATATTATAATTGACAAATCTCATAGTTGGTGAATGTTTCATACAGCCAGTTGCCTTCGCACGAATTACCTTATACTGCGATGAAAAATCAGAATGATTCTTCAAAAAGCAGATGACATCACTTACAGAGATATTATTACGATGCAATTACGAATTCATCCGCATCAACATAAGGCAGATCGAGAGCCTCTATCTGCTTCCATTCTTCCAACAATTTCTCATCAGAAATATTGTGGAGATAGTCCAATGCCTGCAAAACGTTATTTTCAATCATATCAATATATTATTTTTGTGCAAAGATAAGGTTTATAATTTAAATATGTAAATAATTTTTGTTATTTAACACTTTCTTTGGCACTTTTCATTTTTTAAAGTTCTTATATTATTGCCTCCTGACCCTCTGTCGGAACTAACTTCCCAACAGAGAACTGCAGGATGCGTTATGGGTGATTATGTAGCGCCCACACTACTAAGCTACTTCTCGTTTTATATATTTTTCGTTATTTCTAACTATATAATTGGTTCGTATCGGAAATGAAGGACATAGAGTCCCTGCCAGATAAGAATCGCCTTTAGGTATTCTTACCTGGATATTGATTGAGTAAAACTAATTTGAATTTGATATTATAAGAGTTTTTTCTACCTCTCCGTCTCTCCTGCAAAGAGATTTGTTCTAAAATCATCCCGTCCTTCTTTACCATTAAAGAAGGCTCCACCTCTCATCTCGGTCTTCTCCCCTCAGGGAAGAAGAGGAAAACCGCCCTACTCGATGCTCGAACCGCTACGCTTTATGGTTGGCGGGGCATCAAAGCCCTGCGCCAGGTTGTGCGGGATGGGACCGCCAGGGGTGGAAAGGCGATTTGCAAATATTTAAACTTCCTCATCTGGATTGAAGTGCTCAAAGAAACTGGTTCTTCGCTCTTGTAATGTACTTGTTTCCTGACACAAAAAGCGACAGGCAAAATCATACATCGGCGTAGCAGCACTATGCTCACTGGCATCAATAAACTCTAAATTATCAACATAATAGTTTACCAGGTCGGCATCCTCAGATAAGTCAGCTGCAAATAAAAACAGATACTCACAACCTACAATTTCCATTAAATCAAGAATCTTAGGTACTATGAATTGCCAAAACACAACTGTTCCTAACTTCTGATGTATCCCTGTTTGATACCAAAAATCACGATATGCTTCATTTGCACAGAAATGCACAATCTCTACTCCTGCAAAAGTGGTACCTACGTTCTTATTATTCTCACCAAAGATTTTAAGAAGTTCCTCTGAATCCAAAGAAAGATGAAGAGCTCTTGCTACCTCCAGTTTTTTCAATCCCTTCTTGGTTCTTGCTTTTTCAAGTATCGCATTGATTGCATCTTTATCTGTTCCTTGCAATGAAGGATCTTTGCTCAACTGAAAAATATGCTCATAGAAGGCTTTCATATCTAACAGGCGATCACCTTCCAGAAATTCATCATACAACAAGCCACACTTCAATGAGAAATAAAACAAAATTTCACCTGAATTATTCTTAACTACATAATAAGCTACTCGATGATTTGCATCATCCTCATAGGCCTCATTTTGCAGCGTATTGACAATACTGGGATTCCTTCCATTATAAAAGTCATCCACCAATCTGAAATTATCAACATTAGAGGACAATCTTTCACAATGTAAGGATCCTAATATCCGTTCTTGTTCTTCAGTTATTCTCATGCTCTTGACATTTGAAAATCCTTATACTGGGCTAATAAGAATCTACGGATATTGATTCTTTCTGCATCCTTGCGAATATCCGACAAATCTATATCAACATCACATGTATCGTAGGGTGAATAGCCCTCACGCGCCTTCTTCCAAGAATATTCGCCATGACTCAAAGTACTGAGACTCCATGACTGCTTGGGAGCATACTGCTCAAAGACCTTATCAAAAACACCTTGATATTTTTGGAGACTTTCTCGGGATAGAGAAAAACTCAATGAGTTATCTTTATAGTGCTGACGAATTTCAAGTATAACAGGACCATATTTCCATGCCTTGAATTTTGCTCCGAACATGGGTTCTCCTAACTGAACCAAGCATTCACGCTGAGTGAAATAAAGCAACTTATGTAGCTTCATCTCATCAATGCGAGTACCATATTGATGCTCATAGCGCTGGCTGATATAGGATGCTATTTTCACGACATCTTCCATAATTCTGTTCCTTTCTTTATTGTTTACATGGTGCAAATATAAGGGAAATATCTGAAATTGCCAAGGAATTTCTGGTTTTTAACACATCGGGAGTCCCACAGATTTGGCTTTCCCTTCGGCCGCCGATTTTCAATTCACGGATGAACACAGATTTCTTTGCGGTCTGGTCGGCCTGGAATTTGAAAGGGTCACGCAGATTTCGCAGATGACGCAGATTTTTTTGACCTATTCGGTCAGACTTACGCAGATTTTTCGACTCCCCTGCCCCCCTCTTGCGAAGAGGGGGGGCCTTATCCCACTCCCAAGCCCTCTCCCTTACCATAAGGGCAAGGGATGGAGCTGGCGACGCTATAGCTCTGCCAGAGTTTTGGTCAGCCAGCGGAGCCTGTGCTCTAAAGGGCTGGCTGGGATGCTTAATCAGTATTTTCCTATCTCGTCCTGGGCCTTCTTCAAGGCGCGGATTCTTAACTCCTTCTCTACTCGCTTCTTCACTTCCTTCTCTATCTTGTCCTCAATAATCTGGTTGAGAGGACGGGAGAATGGATGCCAACCGTAATCGGCGTTCTCCTTCGTGTGACAGAACAACACCGTGTCAACTTCCAACAATGCCTCCAGGCGATCCTCCTCGCTAGGATAATGGGTGAAAATCCAATTGGTGAAACGGACAAACTCGGAGAGCAACATATGCTCGCCCTTGTTCAAATGAGTGAAGAAAGTGCGGTTCAGGTGAAACTTTTTCTTGATGTCACTCTTCTTCAACACCCAGGCACGCATGCCTTCGGTCAACTCATGATAAGCCGCCTTCTCTGCATAAATGTGCTTGGCAGACTTCACTAACTGGTTTGAAAACTTGTCGAAACGCTGCTCGGCAGTCTTCGACGAAATCTCAGCCGCGAGCTTCAACTTCTCAGCGGCAGAAAGTAGGAATTTCTTTTTTCCATCGTTCCTTTTTAAACAAAATTAATACATAAATTATTTATTTTTACCACAATGTGGTAATTTTCGATTTTCTATATCGCCCTTTTGTCGTAACTTTGCCAACAGTTACCGAATGGTGAACAGCGGGGTGAACACTTGCCCCAAGCATTCACCTTT
>ERZ1023839.344-NODE-344-length-13090-cov-13.269659_pt1 | contig 13090 bp, 24 predicted proteins | sample MGYA00380383_ERZ1023839 | MGnify/ENA primary metagenome ERZ1023839 (study PRJEB33179, sample SAMN07449065) | human gut metagenome | biome: Human-gut; feature: Human associated habitat; material: Faeces | host: Homo sapiens | place: India:Kasaragod | collected... | reverse complement strand
TAATAAAGGAGTATAGAACATGGACAGATGTAGATGGATGAAAATAAAGAAAACAAATGCAGAACAAGAGCAAAATGTATGGGAAACACAATGCGATTATGTGTTAGAAGAATCATGGTTTCCTGCTATGTTTGAGGGAACGCTTGATAGTTGGTATTGTCCATTCTGTGGTAAACAAATAATGCATATAACAGATAAGAAAGGAGTATAAAAGAGATATGTCAGAAAAGCTAAACATAACATATAGACCAATAAAAGAATTAAAACCATATAAGAAAAATGCAAAGAAACATAGCAAGGAACAGGTAGAACAAATAGCCAACAGTATCAAAGAGTTTGGTTTTACACAGCCTGTCATAATTGATAAGTATGATTGCGTAGTAGCAGGACATGGAAGAATCTTAGGAGCAAAGAAAGCAGGATTAAAAGAAGTACCTACAGTATGTTTAGAAGAACTTACAGAAGAACAAATAAAAGCATATAGGCTTGTGGATAACAAACTGAACGAAAGTGAATGGGATAAGAAAACATTAAAAGAAGAGTTAGACGAATTATACAATTCTTTTTCAATGGAAGATTTTGGATTTGAAATAGGTATAGAAAACATAGATTTATTACAGGAAGGAAAAAGGGAGATAGCACCAGAATTAGGAGAAGCAAATAACTATATTGTTTTAGAATTTAATACAGAACAAGAGTGGGAAGATGCACAGTTTTATTTTGATTTGAAAGAAGTAGAAACACCAGACAAAAATCCAAAGATACGCAGAAAAGGAATTGGAAGAGTGATTAAGGGAAAAGAGATTCTTGAAATCTTAAAAGAAAGGTATGAAAAAGATGAACATTAAATACTGTTGTCCTTCTTACGATAGACCGAGTGCTTGTCCTGTTTTGGATTATATTTCAAAAGTCAAAATGTATGTTTCAAGGGAAGATTACAAAAGATATTTAAAAGCACATCCAAAAAACAAAGAAAATTTAGTAGCTGTTCCTGATGGAATACAAGGAAATGGAAAGATAAAATGTTTGAATTGGATACTTGATAATGAATGGAATGAAAGTGTTGACGCTATAGTGATGATAGATGATGATGTAAGTTGTTTAATGTCACACGAAATAAATGGAAGAGATAAAGTGATTGGAGAAGAAGAGTTTTACTTTTTAATAGAAAAGTATGTTTTGTTAGCAAAAGAGTGGGACGTTAGTTTGTTTGGTTTTAATCTTAATAGTGACCCGATGACGTATGATTGTTTCAAGCCATTTAAGTTACATGCGTATTTAGATGGGCAGTTAATGGTTATAACAAAAAATGATGGTATAAGGTATGACGAAAAAGCATTACTCAAAGAAGATGTAGATTTTATGTTACAACATGTTGAGAAGTACCACAAAACATTAAGAATAGATAAATACTATCCGAAAGCAAAAGGTTTTGAAAATAAGGGTGGCTTGTATGATATGAGAACAGAAGAGAGAGAGAAAGAAGGTTTTCGTTATATGCAAGAAAAATGGGGAAGTCAGATTATAAGACCTAATAGACCAAGGGCAAGAAACAAAAGTAAGATACGTTCATTTGGCGGTGCTATTAAGATTAGATTACCATTAAAAGGCTGTTAGCAGGTTGAAATATACCTGCTATTTTTTATATTTATTTTAAACAAAGTTGTATTTTCATGTTGACAAACGTATTAAATTAATATATAATATAATTAAGTTAAGGGAAAGCAATAAAAGGAGAACAAAGAAAATGAAGAAAGAATTTATTAAAAGTAATAACTTAACAGGAATGGTTAGAGAACTTGTTGAGGGTTTAGGAATGAATAGTGCAGATGCAATTGAATATGTTTATGATATGAAAACAATGAGCAATGAAGAGTTTGCTAAAAAATATTTCAAATAATGGTTGACTAATAAAATAAAGTCATATAAAAGAGGTGGAACAAAGTATGAAATATAATATGAGATATGACAAATATACCGGAATGTTCATTTACCGAGGACACAGTATTTTCCCATTAGAAAGAACAAATGGAACACCTGCAAGTGTAATAAGAAGTTATTATGCTGATGAAAGACAGAGAGTTGATAGATATATAGAATCGGAAGAGAGATGTAAAAATATAGATTATGACAGCTTATGTAATGCCGAGGAAAGTATTGATTTCTTTTTGAATATGATAGATAATTTAGAATAAACTATTGACATACTTATAAAAGTATAGTATAATAAAGACAAGTTAAGAGAGAACAAACAAAAAAATGTGAAGGAGTAAAGAACAATGACAGGAAGAACAATTAAAATGAGAAAATATGCAGGTTACACAATTGAACAGAAAGTAAGTTGCAAATACAGATTCACAATTACAAAAGGCTCAAAAGTTTGGAGAACAAACGAACCAACTAACATCATTGAAGCACTTAACTGGGTAGATGTTCAGTTAAGAGGTTTTGAACCATATGAGTATTAAAAGGATTTAGTGAGGTATAAAATATGAAAAAGTATACAGTGTATATTTGTCATTTAGCACATAGCAATTGCGACGTATTAGAATCATGGAAATCATATTCTTTTTTTAATACTATTGAAGCAAAAAATAAAAAACAAGCCAAAAAGAAAATAAAGAAAGGCTTAAAAAAGAAAAATACAAAAACAGATAAATATATTTTGTTAGGAATAGAAGAAGTTTCAAAAAGAATGTCATAATTGTGTTGACATAGTGTAACAAAGATGTTATAATAAAGACAGTTAAAGAAGCAAACAAATAGAGAAGGAGAAAAACAAATATGATAAAGTATTGTGAATTTGAAATCATGGTGTTAGCAACATATAGAAGAGGGTTGGTAAGTTTTGAAGAAGCTGAAAGCAAATTGTTTGGTTATTTAAAATGTATGGCAGATATGGAAGTAATAGAATGGGACAGAGCTAGAGAAGAGTTGCAAATTTCAGTAAAGAAATTGTTAGATATTTTAGAAAGGAGATAGAACAATGAAATTAATAGATTTATTAAACATAATGTCAAACATGGAGCTTGTAAAAGTGAGAGTATATGTAAGTGGTGCAACATTTGAAAGATTAGGTTCAGTTGAATATTGGAAGAAATGGGATTCAAGATTTATCAATACTGAGGTAAAATATGTTTCTACAGATAAACAAGATGAATGTATTGTTGTTACACTAATGGGAGACTTGTTATAAACGAATAAAACAAATAGGAGGACATAAGAAATGAAAAACAAAGAGAAGTATGCAAAAGAGATTGTTGAAGTTGTTTGTGGTGGAGATAATATTGCAGTAACTAAAGAAGGTGAACGTGTAGTACGGTGTAGAGAAATTGCTTGCAGTGAATGTTTATTTACACGTTGTAATTGTGTAAATGAAATGAAAGAGTGGGCAGAACAGGAGTACATTGAAAAGCCAGTGATTAGCAAGAGAGATAAAACATTTTTGGATTGTATTGGCGATGGAATAAAATATATAACTAGAGATATGGATGGATTTTTGTCCGTTTATGGAATAAAACCACATAAACTTATTGACTGTTGGGAAAGTGGAGGTATTGAATTAAACAAAAGCTTAGCTTTTTTTAAGTTGAATTTACCGATGGTAAAATGGTCAGACAGAGAACCTTGGCTTATCGAGGATTTGAAGAAGTTAGAGGTAGTGGAAGAATATGATTAGAGTTAGAGTGTATGTTATTCAGAACAAATAGGAGACAGGACAATGAAACTAAAGCAGTTCTTGAAAACGATTAAACCAAACAAGTCTTTTTATATTGAGTGTGATGGTTGTGTGCTAGATTACGATTCAGTAGAGCAATTACCAGAAGATATATTAAATGCAGATTTGATAAAGTCAATAAAAGATAAGGTAACAGGTGAAATGATATTTGTAATAAAAATATATTGACAAACAATTAGTGATATGTTAATATATAATCAGAAAGAAACAAAGGAAACAAACACAGCAGAGAAGGAGAACAATAGATATGAAATTATATGAAATCAATGAAGGATTTGAGGGAACACAGGAAGAAGCAATAGCAATTGGTGAGTACCATGAAGTCGAAGCAACAGAAGAAGAAATCAGAGAGTACGCAATGTATGGTTGTCCAGATGCAGATATGCAGTTTTTATTTTAAAACAATTTGACAGGTGTTAAAGTCGTTAAAACACACGCTTGTTTATAATCGGTACATGGTGGTGAATAAAGTAGCCGCCATAACAATGCCCTATAGTGTAAAGGTTATCACACAGGACTTTGACTCCTGTAATATTGGTTCAAATCCAGTTAGGGCAGTTCACGGTACATTGATTATTGAGTGAATAATGTTTCACCTTTGTACTGTGTAAGTTGCTTTCGTAAGGTGACAAGTAGTATTTGCGAGGTATGAACGTCACCAAGGAGAAGTATTTCAGTTGGTTAGAAAGTTCGCCTCATAAGCGAAAAGTCGTGGGTTCAAGTCCCACCTTCTCCATTAAAATAAATAAAATAAAACATTGACAAATAAAGAATACAATGGTACAATATAATAGAAAGGAGAAAATCATATGGAGATGAATATAGATGTCTCTGAAAGATTTGCTTCGTTTCTAACAGATTGGGATTACAAACAGTATCTGCTTATTGGTGGATATGGAAGTGGTAAGAGTTATAACATAGCATTAAAGATAATATTAAAATTAATGCAGGAGAAAAGAACAGCTTTGGTTGTAAGAAATGTTATGGCAACAATTAAAGAGAGTTGTTTTAGTTTGTTCAAAGAGATACTAACAAAAATGGACATGCTTTCAGCAACAACAGACAATAGAAATAAAAACAAAGATGGTAAGATAATAGCCGTACAAAGTCCAATGGAAATACGTTTTCCGAATGGTTCACGTATAATCTTTAGAGGAATGGATAACACAGAAAAGATTAAATCAATTCATGGTGTTTCTATTGTATGGATGGAAGAATGTTCGGAATTAAAATATGAAGCATACAAAGAGTTGTTAGGACGTGTAAGACAGCCTAACGTAACATTACATTTTATTCTATCATGTAACCCTGTAGGAAAGGAAAACTGGGTGTATGATAGATTTTTCGTTCATATAGATGAAAAAGGAAAAGAACATACAATATGCAATGAAGAAAGATTCTACAAGAAAAAGACAATGGTAGTAAATGGCGTTTATTATCATCACAGTTTGCCGGATGATAACCCATTCTTGCCAGTATCTTATATAACAACTCTGGAAGAACTTAAAACATATGACCCATACCTATACACAGTAGCGAGATGGGGAAGGTTTGGAGCAAGCGGTAAACGTGTATTACCACAGTTCACAGTAGCAAAGAGCGCAAAACAATTTGTGAACACAGTGAACAGCATATCATCAAAATATCATTTCTTTGGTCTGGATTTTGGATTTGAAGAAAGTTACAATGCACTTATTAGTTGCTGTGTAGATGATAAAAACAAGATATTGTATATATATGATGAAGTGTATATGAATAACATAACAGATGATAGATTCGCACAGCTACCACATGTACAAAGAGTAAAAGAAAGAGCAAGCAATTGTAATAAGATGATATATGCGGATGGTGCAGAACCTAAAGCTATTAAGTATTATAGACAGTGTGGTTTTGATATGTACAAGTGTAAGAAGTTCGCAGGCAGTAGGTTAGCAAACACAAAGAAGTTAAAGAGATTCAAAAAGATTGTTTGCTCGCCTAAATGTAAGAACACAATACGAGAGTTAAAAGACTTAACGTATGCAAAAGATAGCAAAGGTAATCCGATATGGGATGAATTTAATATAGACCCACACACGTTTAAACAACCACAAGAACTAGGCGTGTATAAAGTGATAGAAGAAACGGGAAAGTCTGAGATGATAACCCGAACGGAAGTCATGTTATGTATGGTAGCGTGACACGTGCAACGCATAGGAACTGACGAAAGAATAATGTTCCCAAGAGCTATTGCAATTTATTATAAAGGAGGTTCGCCAGTGATGTATGAAAGAAAGAAAGTAAATACATTAGCGAAAGAATATGAACAGATATTAGATATTTATGAAGTAGACAAGTATGGAAATGTTTATGGCAAAGATGGAATGGAATTGAAACAAAGTCTAAACAGCAGTGGTTACAAATATGTATCTTTAAAGCTAAAGAATGAACGAAGGTGGAAAAAGTGTTTTGTTCATAGGTTAGTTGGCTATGGCTTCGTCAATGGGTATACAGAAGAAAAAAATGAAATAGACCACATAGACGGAAACAAAATTCATAATAAATGGTATAACCTTAGATGGTGTACTAGAAAAGAAAACATGAAGAATGAAATAACTGTTGAAAGAATGTGGAATCAAAATAGTAACGGAAAATGTTATGTGTATGATTATAGATTAAATTATATAGGTGCTTATACAAATGTAAAAGAAGCACAAAACGAACTGCATAGAACATTTAGAGGACTTAATACAAGATGCAAAGAATATTATATTTTGCAAGACACAGATTTAAGTAGAATTTTAAAAATAAACAAAAAGAGTTCATATCATTCAATTGTTATAACAGACATAGAAACACATAAAAAATATTATTTCTATTCCAAAACACAGGCTATGAAGTTTTTCGATAATAAAGTAAATATAACACAGGCAATTCAAAAGAATTGGACTGTAAGAGGGAAATATAAAGTTCGTATTCTAAATTATAAAAAGTTAATAGGTATGCTAGACTTGTAAGAAGATGAATTACAAGAGGACTTGGATAAAAAACCAGTCAAATATTAATGTAGTGCGTTGTGGTATGCATTAGATAAATATACAGTAGCAGATATAAAAGATATCAAGACAAATTCAAAAGCCGCTTAAAACGGCAAATATTAGCTTAGAGAGGTATATAGAAATGTTAGGATATTGGAAGAAATATAAAACGGCACATGACACGATTCGGATGCTTAAAGAAATGCAGGAACAGAACATAGTAGATGATTATACATGCGGATTGCACAATGGAATAGAAATCTGTTTGGCGGCAATTGAAGACAGGCAACCAGATTTTAAGTCATGTGCAAAAGAACCAGAAGTAATAGAAAAAAAAGAACAAACAGGAAGAACAGTAGCAAGTGGAACAAGAATCGTTAGAAATTGTGAGGTAACGAAATGAGAGTGTTAAAATATAAAGTACAAGGACAAAACATAGTACGTGATAGTGGATGTGATTTTTCACACATTATAAAAGGTTCGAACAATTATATAAGATTTGTGTTTGAATGGGAAGAGGTATAGAATGTATGAAGAATCTGTATAATAGAATATATAGGAGGTTAACAACGTGTTAAAATATGCATTATTAACAATGTCTGATGCAACAGCGATAGGATATCTTGTTGTTGCTCTATCTGCATTAATAGCGTTGTTTACCGCAATCTATAAGCCGCTAAATGAGAATACGAAAGCAATGACGGAACTAAGTGTTAAAATGGAGAGGTTAACAGAAGAGTTAGAAAAACAAAACAAAGATTTAGAAGAGTATAAAAAACATGTAAGTGAATCGCAAAAAAGACAATGGGATGCAATAAATGAACAAAATGAAAAGATAAGCGAAACAAAACATGAATTAGAAATGTGTAAACAAGAAAATGGTAGGAGGAATGATGATGTTTAAAAATTGTGTATTTAAACCTAATGTTGACACTGTTAAATGGATTAAAGCCGCAGGAGTTAGAGCAGTGAAGACAATGGCACAAACAGCAGTAGCATTGATTGGTACATCTGCATTCGTAAATAGTGTAGATTGGAAGATGGTGATAAGTGGTGCTGTTGTAAGTGGTATTGTAAGCGTTCTGACGAGCATTGCAGGCATTCCAGAAGTAGAAGCTAAGGAATAGTCATATAGCAATTAAAATGTCTTAAATCGTAAAATATAAGCTTATAAGAGGTGATAAAAATGGCAACAGCTAAACAGATAATGAACAAAGCAATTAGTTATCTTGGAGTGAAAGAAAGTCCTGCAAACAGTAACAATGTAGTGTTTAACACACACTATTATGGCAGAGTGGTAAGCGGTGCATCTTATCCGTGGTGTTGTGCTTTTGTGTGGGATGTTTTTCGTATGTGTGGAGCAAGCAGTCTGTTCTATGATGGTAAAAAAACAGCTTATTGTCCTACAGTAAAAAACTGGGGAACAAGTAAAGAACTAACAATAGACAAAAACAAAGGGCAATATGGTGACATTGTAATATTCGACTGGAACAAAGATGGAATTGGAGACCATATTGGACTTATCGAAAAGAACAATGGAAATGGAACATATACAACTATTGAAGGAAACACAGCAGTAGGGAATGACAGCAATGGTGGGGAGGTAATGCGAAGGACAAGGAAAGTAAGTCAGATACAGTGCATTATTAGACCTAAGTATAATGGAACAGCAAGTAAGCCATTAACAGAAAACAAAGCAAACAATCCAGTTGTTAAAACAGATGCATGGAAAGGTGATAAGAGATATTACATAGAAAATGCATATGTTAAAGAATGGCAGAAGTACATGAACAAAGGGTTCGACACAAGAACATTAAGTGAGGATGGAAAATTCGGACAGAACTCACAGGCATTTGCAGGTAGCCACTTGTTATGGAGTGGACAGACACATGATTGCATTAGCGCAATTAATTGGTTAAGAAGACAGTTGCACAATGTATATGGATTTACAAAATTGCCTGTATCTGGTTATTGGGACAAATATCTTTCGCAGTGTGTAAAAGTGTTTCAGGGTAATAGAGGACTTACGCCAGATGGAATTGTAGGACTTATCACAACATATTATTTGCTGTCTGGAATAAAGAAATAGAACATAAAAATAAAGGGTGGTAGAAATACCGCCCTCTTATTATATATAATATATATTATAAATGTATTGACATTATATAAATTTTATGTTAAAATAAATATAACAATTGAAGAAAGGAGAAAGCAAACATGAGTAACAAGAATGTTAGTGTTTCAGTGAACACTGCATTGACTAATGTTCCTTATTTTGTATTAAGAAATGAAATAGAAACAGGGTATAGTGTATTTCAGAAAGAATTACTCGATATATTTAAGTTTTACAAGATATACAAAGAAGGAGCAGAGTTTATAGCACAAGGAACAAACGGTGATTATGTTGCTTCAAACATTAAATATAAAATAGCGAAAACATTGATTGATAAAGAAGCAAGGTTCATGTTTTCACAAACACCAGATATCACAATAAAAGGTGATTCTGTGGAAGGCGTACAAAAAGAACAAATAGAACAATATCAGAAGTTAATAGACAAAGTGTTGAAGAAGTCCAAATTCAAAAAGAATCTGTTACAAGGTGCAAAAGATTGTTTTATTGGAAAAAGAATTGCATGTTTAACAGATATTTCTGTGGATGATGGTATTATAGTTCATTTTTACGATGCATTACAATTCTATTATGAAACAGAATATGGTACAGACAGACTAACAAAATTTATCAGTTTTGAAAATGTACAGGAAAGCAAAAGCAGAACAGACAAAAGATTTCTAGTAAACAAGTATGAGGATATAAAAGGAACAATCTATATGAGTTCTGTATTGTATGATGGTGCAGGGAACACAATAAATGAACTCATAAAATTAACAGAAACAGATTTAAAAGACATTCCAGTAGTGATTATATTCAATGATGGAACATTACATGAAAAACGTGGAATAAGTGAAATTGAAGATTTGAAAGACATTGAGAGTGCATACAGTAAGTTAGCAAATGCAGATATTGACAGCGAAGGTAAAGGAATGAATCCAATCCGATACACTGTAGATATGAACCACGCAACAACAGAACGCTTGTCTAGCAGTGCAGGTTCTTATTGGGATTTAGAGAGCAACCAAAATATAGATGAACCAAAAACGATGATAGGTGTATTAGCACCACAGATGAACCATACAGAAGCAGTGAAGGAAACATTAAACAGAATGAAAACAACAATGTATGGTATGTTAGATGTTCCGAATATTTCAGAAGAAACACTTGTAGGCAGTATTACAAGTGGAAAAGCATTAAGGGCATTGTATTGGTCTTTGGAGGTAAGATGTGATGAAAAGCTTATGACTTGGATTCCTGCACTAGAAACAATTGTAAACCATATTATAGACATTGCATTGAGAAATCCAGAAATAGTAAAATCTGTGTATGGTATTACAGGCCTGAATCAAATTGAATATGATGTGATGATTGAAAACAATTATGCATTAATGGATGATGAACAGGAAGAAAAAGACACAGATATGGCAGAAATTAATGCAAATGCTATGAGCCGTAAATCATACATAAAGAAATGGCGTCCAGAATTGACAGATGCACAGATAGATGAAGAACTTATGCAAATTGCAGTAGAGTTAAACATGTTTGACAGCCTGTCTATGAATCAGCAAGTACAATCAAAGCTTGATGACATTGGAGTAGAAACAGAAGTGGATGATAACATAGAAGAAGAAACAGTTCAAAATAATTTGTAAAAAGTTGTTGACAAACATAAAAGAATAGTGTAATATATTAAGTGTAAAGAAGATAACAAACAAAACAGTAAGTGAAGGAGAACAAATTATGAAGTATGAAGTATCTAATTATTTGTATGAAAAAGTTGAAAAGTTGATGCTTGAAGATGGAACAAAGCAGGATTGGTTTGATGGCGAATTATATCCAACTGATACAGAATGGAGAGAATTAGTTGTTGACACATGTATTGATGTGATGAATTATAGAGAATGTAATCCGTCAATAGAAGATGCATATTTTGATTTAATGCATTAACAAATAACCTCAGAATAGGAGAAGCAGGTTTTAAATTTTGCATGTAATAATAAATGTAAATAAGGTGGTGATACAAATAAATTGGAGATTGAAAAATGCAGAAAAGGTAAGGCAGAGCATAACAAGAAAACAGTTAAAAGAAATAAAAGCAATGTATGAAAATTTATATATTGATATTTCAAGACAGATAGCAAATGAAAAAGACATACTAAACAAACAACGTCTTACCTTATTGCAGAGAGATATAAATAGCAGAATAAAACAATTGAACATGGACATTCAAAATCACATTGTAAGAGACATAAGAACAATAAGCAGTGAAGTGGTACAGGACAAAAGGTCATATTTAAAACAATGTGGTTTTGAAGACAAAGACATAGTTAATGCTTTCTTTTATGTTCCAGAAAATGTTGTTCAGAACATAACAACTGGTAATATATATCAGAAAGGATGGACATTAAGTAAAGCAATATGGGGATATAACAAGAAGACACAGAAAATATTATCGAAGATTATATCGTATGGAACAGCGCAAAATAAATCGGCTTATGATATTGCAAAAGAAATAGAACAATATGTAAAACCGTCAGCAAAGAAACCAAGTAGAACAATACATAAATGGAGATATGCAAGACAAACAGATGTGGATGCAGGTAGAGCAAAATATGTAGGCGAAGAAATAAAAGACACGTTCTATATTGGAAGAGTGGATTATAATGCACAAAGGTTAGCAAGAACAATGGTAAGTCATGCTTATGAACAAAGTTTTATGACAGTAAATGAACATGACCCTTTCGTAACAGGTTATAGATGGCTTACAAGTAATTTTCATGGAAGAGTGTGTGAAATATGCAGAGAAAGGGCAGAAACAGACCAATATGGTTTAGGTGTAGGAGTGTTCCCAAAAGACGAATTACCATTAGACCATCCGAATGGTATGTGCACATTCGAAGCAGTAATACCAGATGATATGACAGCAATAGCTGATAAAATTGGAAAGTGGTATCAAAGTCCAAGTGGTACATATCCAGATATTGATAATTATGTGTTAGATTTTGTGTAGGAGAAAAAACATGAATGAGAAAGAATTAAAAGTCGAAAGAGTTTGTAGCAAATGTGGAGAAGTGAATGAACTAAGACAGTGTAATGTTTACAAAAAAGATTGTTACACAGAAGCAGGAGAGTTTGTAAGGGTAATTTATAGCAAATGCGAGAGGTGCGGTGAAATTGACGTTTTACAGGTCGATTCTATGCAAACTATAAGAATCTTCAATGACTATAAGAAATTGCTTTTAAACGCTATTAAAAAGCGTCAGAGAGGTGATTCTGTAAGTAAGAAAGAAGATAGAAAGCAGAGGAAACTTTCTGAAAGTTTGAAGTTAAAACGTAATGAGTTAGCGGAAAGATGCAATGGCATAAATTTATATGATAAAAATAAAAATCTTTTTGTAAAAAGCTTGACTTTGAAGAAAGTGGGTGATATAATTGATAGTGACATGTGATGTGTGCAAAAATGATTTTGATTGCATGTTAAAAGAACAAACTAAAACAATAGAAGGGCATGAAATTATAAGAACTTATATGGAGTGTCCGAAATGCAAAGCACAGTATGATATATGTTATGATGATATGGAAACACTTGCTTTAAAGAAACAGATTAGGAAGGAAACCACAAAATTAAAATCCCTTAGAAACAGCAAATATGCAAGAGGATTACAGAAGGTAAAAGAAAAACAGAAAAGGTTAGAACATGCAAACATGATTTTGCAGTCTAAATACAAAGAGAAAGGAAAAGAATAATGGCAGAAGTAGAAACAAAAACAGATGTAAAAGACATTGAGACAAAAGAGCAGGAAAAAGACACAGAAAAAGAAGAAACAAAAACGAAAGAGGACAAGCCGGAAGTTGATGTCGAAGCAGTAAAAGAACAGGCTGTTAAAGATTACATGAAATCGCTTGGTATTGAGGATGATGAAAAACTCAAAGGCATCGTAACAAAAGCCAAGGAAGACGAAGAAAAGAACAAAACAGACTTGGAAAAGAAAGATGACGTAATTAAGGAAACAACAAGACAGCTTGTAGAAGAAAGAGAAGCAAGACAGACAGCAGAAGCAAAGTTAGCCGCAATTAAGCTTGGGGCAAAACCAGAAGCGGTAGATGATTTAGTAGTCATTGCAAAATCCAGAGTAACAAAGGATAAAGCTTTTAACAAGGTTATTGGAGAAATGAAAGATGGAGCACACGGGAAGATGGTGTGTGTTTCTGCTGTGGGCT
>ERZ1023839.342-NODE-342-length-13180-cov-8.205333_pt1 | contig 13180 bp, 9 predicted proteins | sample MGYA00380383_ERZ1023839 | MGnify/ENA primary metagenome ERZ1023839 (study PRJEB33179, sample SAMN07449065) | human gut metagenome | biome: Human-gut; feature: Human associated habitat; material: Faeces | host: Homo sapiens | place: India:Kasaragod | collected... | reverse complement strand
CTACTCTATCCACCAGGTTGGTACGGTCGATAAACGGTTCGATGACCACACCTTCGGGCAATGATTTCTGAATCTGACTGATTCGCTCCTTCACGTTTTTGATTACTTCCTGGAAGTTCTCGCCCTTGAGCATGATGGCAATAGCGGCGACTACCTCGCCTTCCCCATTGCGGGTTACGGCACCGAAGCGGGTGGCATGGCCCAACTGAACCTTTGCCACATCGCCCACCTTGACTGGTGTTCCATCCACTGTCTTCACCGTGATGTTGGCAACATCCTCCAGATTCTTCACCACACCGATGCCTCGGATATAATACTGGTTGGAATTCTCCTCAATGTAGCTGCCACCCGTATTGGCATTGTTGCGCTGCAAGGCATCAAACACCTCACTTACGGAGACCCCGCTGGCGTTCAGTTGGTCGGTATTGATAGCCACCTCATATTGCTTGACATAGCCGCCCCAACCGCTTACTTCGGCAACGCCCGGGGTTCCGGAAAGCTGTTTGCGCACAATCCAGTCCTGCATGGTTCGGAGTTGGGTGAGCGAGTATTTATGCTCGTATCCCTCCTTGGCACGAATGGTATAGTGGTAGATTTCGCCTAATCCGGTGGCAATAGGTCCCATCTCGGTTTCGGTGTTCTTTGGCAGTTCTTTCTCCAACTGTTCCACCACCTGACTCACCTGCGAACGTGCCCAATAGATATCGGCGGCATCGTCGAAGACAAGCGTGATGACCGAGAGTCCGCTTCTTGAAATGCTTCGGCGTTCCTGGATGCGGGGGATATTGGCAAGCGCCATCTCTACAGGAGTGGTTACGTATTGTTCCACCTCCTGAGCTCCCAGCGAAGGAGCCTGTGTGATGACCTGCACCTGATTATCTGTAATATCTGGGGTGGAATCGAATGGCAGATGCACAAGCGACCAGACACCCCATATCGCCAGGGCTATAGAGAGTACTCCAATCACCAGTTTGTGGCGAATGGAATAAGTAATAAGTTTCTGAAACATAAGCATTAATCTAAAAATGATTCGTTGAAAACTATTAAAGCTTAATGCGCATGCTCACCATGTTCGCCTGTAAGCGAAGCCAGATAATAAGCGTTCTCGGTTACTATCTTCTTGCCGGCAGCTCCATTCTTGCCCTTCAGCAGATGGTTGCAAAGCTTCACCTCTGTATATTTTCCATCCGAAGTGCCTGTGGTCACCTCATGACGGGAGAAGCTGTAGTTACCCTTGCTAGGAGCTCCATTGAGAGCAAAGACATACAGCTTTCCATCTGCGCTAACAATTGCCTGGGATGGCAAGGCGAGACACTGCTGGCTACCTGTAGCTATCTTTCCGCTTACATACATACCTGCGAAAAGCTTTCCGCCATGAGTGTTGCCTGAAGAAGAATGCAGATAACTCTTCACGCTAGCCGCATCCAGCTTTACGTGGACAGCAACGGCTTTCGAGTTATCGTTAAAGTACTGGTTCATACCATAAACGGTTCCTGAAAGTTTTACGCCAGGCTGGTTAGTCAGGTTTATGGTCACCCGATTGCCCACCTTGACCTTCGCCAAATCCTTCTCGAAGACATTGAGGTCGCATTCCACCGCCTGGGTGTTTCTAATCTTCATCAGAGGAGTCTGCATATCAGCATAACTTCCCAGACTGGCAGTCATCTCGCTCACGATGCCGGAGATAGGCGCATGCAAAGGGAACGCAGTGGTAAACTTGCCTTTGGATACAGCGGAAGTAGAAATACCCATCTGGCTGAGCTGCCTGCCAATACCCAAAAGATTGGCATGAGCCACTTGGTAATCTTTCTTGGTCTGCTGTAAGGTACGCTTCACACCTGCTCCCTGCTTACTGAGCAGAAGTTGGCGCTCCAAATCAGCCTTGGCAAGTTCGCACTCCTTGGCTGCAGAGTAATACTCGCGCTGAAGACTTACCACATCTGTATTTTCAACGGTAGCAACAACCTGTCCTTTATGAACAAGCTGTCCTTCTTTCACAAAAATAGATTTCACGATACCGCCCATCAAAGAGGCAACATCACCCATTGCCTGCGGACGAAGCACAAGCGATCCTTTCGCTTCTATGGTGGCATCCATCTCACGCTCCACAGCTTCACCCATCTTCAAATCTACGGTGCTGACCTGCTTGGCAGTCAACGGAATATGATCAAAATCAACTTCTTCTTCTTCATGCTCATGCTCCTCGTGTGCATGAGCCTCTGAACCGGTCTGCTTCCCAAAGAAAGCGAATCCGGCCCAGGCAATCGCCGTAACGGCGACGATCAAAATTATTCTTTTCATGCTTGTTTTTTTCCTTCTATTTTATAATTCTACACTACAGTTTCACACAACGAATCTTATCAAAAATCCGTTGGCAAAAGTACACAGAAAATCTTGCAACTCAGTTGCATTCGAATCTTCAAACCGATTTTTGCAACCAAGTGGCAAACTTGTAAAATCATAAAATAGAAGGAGGGCCCCGTCTGCTATAGCCTGCCGCCACTTCTTCTGCAAGAGGAGAAGCTGCCACATGCTGCCATCTCACTGAAATGAGTGAGAGACGAGGGAAGGTCAAAAGGGAAGAACAGGACAGGACCACAAGCTGATGGTTCTCATCTACCTGCAACTTGCGGATTCCCTTCACCATCTTGGAATTGACGACAAACTGATGCATTTGACGAACGCTACAGTTCTCACGATCTCTATCATTTTCCTGATCATGATGTTCGGTATGTTCATCATTGATGTTGCCATCCTGCTCGCATTGCTCCTGAATCATACAGATACGACCCATATGGTGATGATGGGTCATCACCGTGGATAGCAATATGCTCAATGTAGCTATCCAGAGACTGAATATGTATAATGTTCTTTTCCTCATTCGCAATTTGGCTACAAAATTACAGTTTTTTTGCAATATTACCAAGAAGACGTGATGATTTTATAGCATTTTTTCTAAAAAAAACTAAAAGACAAGTATCCGTACTTAGTTCATAGCCGTATTTAAAATTAAATTTAGTATCTTTGCAATCAAAATTAGTACATAAATAAAAATGAAAAAGTTTATTGCAGTTTTACAGTTACTCTTCGTAGTAATATTGGCTCATGCGCAGATGATGAACCCTGTGAAGTTCTCTACCTCGCTCAAGACCAATGGAACCGCTGTAGCGGAAATCGTGTTTAATGGAAAGATCCAACCGGGATGGCATGTCTATTCTACAGGTTTGGGCGCAGACGGACCTATTTCAGCCACTTTTAACGTAAACAAGCTTGACGGTGTAGAACTCGTAGGCAAGTTGCAGGCTCGTGGCCATGAAATTTCAAAGTTCGATCCTCTCTTTGAGATGAAGTTACGCTTCTTCGAGGGTAGCGCTACTTTCGTACAGAAAGTGAAGTTCACCAAGCCTAACTATCGTATCGATGCTTATTTGGAGTATGGCGCTTGCAGCGACCAGAATTGTCTCCCTCCTAGCGAGGCAAGCTTCAAGCATAGTGGTAAATCTCCAGCTGTAGATGGCAAGGAGGGAACTGCTGATGTAGATGCGAAAAACAATGGTCAGGTAGAAGATCCAGCAGCTATCGCTAAGGCGAAAGCAGACTCTTTGGCTCAACTTGCCGTAGCAGAGAAAGTAGATAGCACAGCTAATATTGATTCTTCATTCTCTGTTGATGGTGATGATGCTAAAGCTTGGTGGAAACCTGTTGTAAAGGAGCTTCAGGCATTTGGTGGCAACAATGACATTGCCAACCATTCACTCTTCTATATCTTCATTATCGGTTTTGTTGGCGGTTTGCTCGCTCTTGTAATGCCATGTATCTGGCCTATCATTCCTATGACAGTAAGCTTCTTCCTGAAGCGTGCCAAGAATGACAAGAAGAAGGGTATCCGCGATGCTATCACTTATGGTTTGAGTATTGTCATCATATACTTGGCACTCGGTCTCACCGTTACTGCCATTGCAGGTCCTAGTACCCTCAATGCGCTTAGCACAAGTGCGGTGTTCAACATCATCCTCTTCTTGCTTCTGGCAGTCTTCGCATTCTCATTCTTCGGATGGTTCGAAATCAAGTTGCCAGACAGTTGGGGTAATGCTGTAGATAACAAGGCTTCCAGCACAACAGGACTCATCAGCATCTTCCTGATGGCGTTCACACTCGTGCTCGTAAGTTTCTCATGTACCGCTCCTATCATCGGCCTGCTTCTGGTACAGACAGTTACATCGGGTGACTGGTTGGCGCCAACCATTGGTATGTTTGGTTTTGCCCTTGCTCTCGCCTTGCCATTCACCCTCTTTGCACTCTTCCCATCTTGGTTGAAGTCAGCTCCTAAGTCTGGTTCCTGGATGGAGACCATCAAGATTGTGCTTGGTTTCATTGAGCTTGCTTTCTCTTTGAAGTTCTTGTCTGTAGCAGATTTGGCTTATGGCTGGCACATTATGGATCGCGAGGTATTCCTCTCACTCTGGATTGTCATCTTCGGCCTGCTCGGTCTCTACCTGATTGGCAAGTTGAAGTTCCAGGTAGATGCCATCGGCGGCGACCTCAACAAGCCAATGCCAGTAGCTTGCATTATGCTTGGCCTTTGTTCTTTGGCTTTCTCTGTTTATATGATTCCTGGTCTTTGGGGTGCTCCTTGCAAGGCTGTAAGTGCTTTTGCTCCACCAGTAAATACCCAGGATTTCAACTTGAATACCAAGGTGGTAGAACCGGCTTATAAGGACTACGAGGAAGGTATGGCTGCAGCGAAGGCAGCAGGCAAGCCTGTACTGATTGACTTTACCGGCTATGGTTGTGTCAACTGCCGTAAGATGGAGGCTTCTGTATGGACAGACCCTAGTGTTACTGACATTTTGACAAAGGACTACGTACTCATCTCTCTCTATGTAGATGACAAGACTCCATTGTCACAGCCTATGGAGGTGACTTTCAATGGCGAAAAGCGTACATTGAGAACCATCGGTGACAAGTGGAGCTACTTGCAGGCAAGCAAGTTTGGTGCTAATGCCCAGCCATTCTACATTCCTGTGGATAATGAGGGAAATCCTCTGAACGCTGCATTCAGCTTCAAGGAGGATGTCAGTGCTTATCTTGACTTCTTGCATAAGGGTCTTGATAACTATCGTAAGTAATAATTAACTTTTCATAAGGCGGGAGTGGCATATTATTTGCTGCTCCCGTTTTTGTAATTAAAGTATAACACTATAAAGTATAACACTATAAAAAGAGGAATTTATGAACAATAAAGAAGTTCCAGTCCTGCTTTTGACAGGCTATCTGGGCAGTGGTAAGACTACCCTGCTCAACAAGATTTTGGCTAACAAGAAGGGTATCAAATTTGCCGTTATCGTCAACGATATCGGTGAGGTGAATATTGATGCAGCTCTCATAGAGAAAGGTGGTGTGGTAGGTCAGAAGGATGATTCCTTGGTTTCACTCCAAAACGGATGTATTTGCTGTACCTTGAAGATGGACCTTGTAGAACAGCTCAAGGAAATCGTAGATATGAAGCGTTTCGACTATATTGTAATAGAGGCAAGCGGTATCTGCGAGCCTGCACCTATAGCACAGACCATCTGCTCTATCCCATCCCTGGGTCCTCAGTATATCAAGAATGGTATCTTGCGCCTAGACAGCATTGTTACTGTAGTTGATGCACTTCGTATGAAGGACGAGTTTGCCAATGGTTCTGATTTGATGAAGCCAAACCTCGATGAGGAGGATCTCGCTTCTCTCGTCATCCAGCAGATGGAATTCTGTAACATCATCCTTCTCAATAAGGCCGCAGACGTAGAGCCTAAGGAGTTGGAGCACCTGAAGCAGATTATCCGCGCAATCCAGCCTAAGGCAGAGATTTTCGAATGTAACTATGGTGATGTAGATCTCGATCTGATTGTCAATACTCACAAGTTTGACTGGCAGACTGTTGCAACATCAGCAGGCTGGATTCAGGAAATCGAATCTGAACGAAGCGGAGAAGAGGACCATGATGAAGAAGAGCACGAGCATCACCACCATGATGAAGACGATGACGAACATGAGCATCACCATCACGATCACGAGGATCATGAACATGGTCATCACCACCATCATCATGATCATGACCATGACCACGAAGGTGGCGAGGTTGAGGAATATGGTATCGGAACCTTCGTATATTATCGCCGCAAGGCATTCGACCTGGGTCTCTTCGATGAGTTTGTTGCAAGAAAATGGCCTCGTGACATCGTTCGTGCCAAGGGTATTTGCTATTTTGCTGATGAACCAGACATGTGCTATGTTTTCGAGCAGGCTGGTCAGCAGAAGACAGTCAAGCAGGCTGGTCAGTGGCTTGCAACAATGCCAGCCGACCAGCTCGCAGAACTGCGCAAGAACAATCCGCAGCTCGAGAAGGAATGGGATGAGGAACTTGGTGACCGTATGATCAAGATTGTATTCATCGGTCAGCACATCAAGGACCAGAAGGATGCTATTATCGCTGAACTTGATAAGACTTTAGCACTCTAAAGGAAGTCGCCCTGTCAGGCAAAAGCATGAAGAGATTTATGTTTTTTGTCCTCACAGGGCGTTATATTTTACTTGTAAAACTTAAGAGATAATAGCGCATTTTAACTACCGAAAAGATGAAAAAAACAGAAATTAAAGGAAAAATGCGGGTAAAAATGCAGTTTTTTCTTCGTTTGTACTTTTAATTCGTTTTTTTTTGTTAAATTTGCACCCGATTAATAAATAATTAAGTGAATTTACAAAGAAATGAAGACCGATTTTCGACCTGCATATATTAAGGACTTTGAGGCGTGTTGGAACATCATTGATCAGGCTCGTCGCTCTATGATCGCATCAGGACGTCATCAGTGGACTAATGACTATCCTGCTGAGCACGATATAAAAGACGACATCAACAATGGTAACGCATACGTACTTACCGTAGATGGCGAGGTGGCTGTCTATGGTGCAGTAGCACTCAATGGTGAACCACAGTACGATTTTATCGATGGCGACTGGCTTACCACAGGCGATTATTATGTAATACACCGCTTTGCTACGTTGCCTAAATATCAGCGTGAGGGTTTCGCACGTATATTTATTAATAAGGTGAATAGTCTCTGTGAGGTAGAAAAGGTTCCTAGCATCAAGGTAGATACCAATTTCGATAATCTTCCGATGATCAACTTGCTCTCTTCCATGGGCTTCTGCATCTGCGGAAGAATCAACTATGGGAACAGAGGTATGCGCTTTGCTTTCGAAAAGCAAACGATACAGCCACAAATACAATAACGATTTATAGACATTATGGAGGATAAATTAAATAGAATGAGAAGCTTGGTCAATCAACTGAACCAAGCTTCTGATGTTTATTATAACGGCAAAGGGGAAATCCTTACCGATTACGAATGGGATGCCCTATTCGATCAACTCAAGAAGCTGGAAGAGGAAACCGGCGAAATTCTCTCCGACTCCCCTACCAACAAAGTTTCTGAAGATACGTTCGTCGGTCAGAAGGAAGAACACGAGTTCGCTGCTCTCTCTCTGGCAAAGACCAAGAAGGTCAGCGACCTCGTTAAGTGGGCAGAAGACCGCCCTATCTGGATTTCCTGGAAGCTGGATGGCCTCACCTTGGTTGTTACATACGACAATGGCAAACTAACCAAGGTGGTGACCCGCGGTAATGGTCATATTGGCACCAACATTACGCATCTGGCACCAGCTATCAGTGGTATTCCGCAGTCTATTACAGAAAAGGGACATCTCGTGATTCGTGGCGAGGCAGTCATCTCCTATGCCGACTTCGAGCAGTTTATCATCGAAAGCGAAGGTGATTACGCCAATCCGCGCAATCTTGCATCCGGATCTCTTTCTTTGAAAGATGTAGAAGAAGTAAAGCAACGCCATATCCAATGGATTCCTTTCACCCTGGTTTATTGCGAACAGGAAATCACATCATGGGGCAAAAGAATGCTGTGGCTGGAAGAACTGGGTTTTCATCCGGTAGAGCGCCAGAGCATAGAGCAGCCAACTTCTGATAACATCCAAAAGGAAATTGATGCTTTTACTGCTAAGGTGACCAATAAGAAGAATCCTTTCCCGGTAGATGGTCTCGTCATCTGCTACGAAGATACCTCCTATGCTGCTACGGGTTCCGTAACAGGTCATCATGCAACAAGAGCCGGTTACGCCTTCAAATGGCAAGATGAGCACGCCGATACCGAACTCGACCACATCGAATGGTCGTGTGCAGCCAATACCATCACTCCTGTGGCTGTCTTCAAGCCTGTAGAACTGGAAGGCACAACTGTTCAGCGAGCATCTCTCTGCAATGTAAGTGAATGCGAGCGTTTGGGTATCGGAGGCAAGGGAACCCGATTGCAGGTAATCAAGGCCAATAAGATTATCCCAAAGGTGATCAATGTGACAGAATCACTGGGTGTTTTTGAAATTCCTGAAGTGTGTCCTGTCTGTCATGCAGAAGCTATCGTGAGAGAAAGCGAAAGCGGTACGAAAACACTGCATTGTACCAACCCGCAATGTGCGGCGAAGCAGTTGAAGAAGTTCACGAGATTCGTAAGCAAGGAAGGTTTGAACATAGAAGGTATTTCAGAACAGACCATCTGGAAGCTGGTAAACGAAGGCTTGATCAGTGAATATGCAGACTTTTATCATCTTTCTGATCATGCCTATGTCATCTCTTCCTGGGAAGGATTCGGAAAGAAGAGTGTAGGCAATATGCTGGAAAGCATCCGCAAAAGCCGAAATACAGATGGTCGTCATCTGCTCTATGCACTGAACATCCCGCTGTGTGGAGGTGATGTAGCCAAAAAGCTGATTGAACGCTATCCTGTCAAGGAACTGATAGAAACCGCACGGCTCTGTATGTTTGATGACGAGTTTGCCAGCATCGACGGTATCGGTCCTGAAAAAAGCGCCAAATTCATCGCCTGGTTCAAAGATGACAACAACTTCGCTCATGTACAGCATCTGATGAAGGAACTGACCATTACAGAACAGGCTCCTGTAGAGAAAGGCACGCTGTGTGATGGACTAACCTTCGTTGTAACGGGCGATGTTCATCATTATAAAAACCGCAACGAGTTGAAGGCCTACATCGAGAGTCAAGGTGGCAAGGTGACGGGAAGCGTAAGCAAGAGCACCAACTATCTGATTAATAACGATGCTGCCTCGCAGAGTTCAAAGAACAAGAAGGCACACGAACTCAACATCCCTATCATCACGGAAGATGAGTTCGTTGAGAAATTCGGATAATAAAAATCCCTTAGACTTCCACAAGCCTAAGGGATTTTTATTTAGTTATTCTTGAATTAGTGCGTTCCGCAATATTGTCCCATAAAAAGGATACCGCCACTCTGACTATCCTGAATCATATACACGAATGGACGGTCAGCGATGAACTCCACATTTCTTGTCTCCTCAGGTGCCATGGCTGTCAGCATCACGGCAGCAGTTACAGCAGCAGCCTTTGTTCCCTGCTCATTCACCTCTATCTTTGCCTTCTGGAGCATTTTGCTTACAAAGAAATTGCCGTCAGCAAAATGACTGAAGTTCGCTTTGCCTGCCACAAACATAGAAGGAGCACCCAAATCACTGATGATCGCATTCAGAGGCAATTCCTGCTCGATGGTAAATTTAGGCAACTTGAGATTCACCATACAGTTTTCCATATTCTGCGAAATCTGATTCAGCATCTCTACATCCACACCTTTCATCATTTCCTGTATTTTCTTGCCCTACTTTGGCAGAAGTACCAGCATGCGATAGCTACCATTACCATAAGGAAGATCCAAAGCCTTGAAATCCTTGTTCTCAGCATAGAAGAGCTTCTTTACCTGATGCATCATTTCCACTTTCTGGATATTGCGTGTATAGCCACGGAAGTTCTCCAGCTTAGTGTCCTTGGCATTGAACTTGTTCTGCCATGTTCCCTTGAAATAGATGGCATTCATCAAATACGATACTGCATCGGCTGAAACCTGATCAATAATGCGGGGAATCATGCCGTTGGTCTTTTCCTTGCACCAGCCATTGATGCGGTCTGTTGACTTGGAAGAGGTGAAATCCAGACTTTCAATACCAGCCAAATAACTATCGCTCACTTTCTGACAGAAATCCTTGTTCAGTTTGAAGTTCTTGTTTACTGCGATATAATTGGCAATATTAACAGTTGTCTGCTTGTCTTGATGATTGGCATTAAGAAGCATAGCCTTATAAAGCTCATTCAGATCGCTGACAGAAACTCCTTCGCAACCGATAGCTTTCAATATCTCCTGCTGCGTGATTCCATCCGCACCATTTGCCAGCATTCCCATCAGATAAGATACGCTCATAGGTGAAATCACCTTAGACTCCATATCTGTAACCTTATTGAAGAGACGAAGCGCAAATGCATTGTTCTTCTTCACAATATCCTGCTGGGTGTCAGAAAGAACGAGATAGCTATTATCCAAATCCTCTTCATTCTTACCCATTTCGCTGTCCTTGCTTGCATTGGAATCACCGTTTATTTTCTTGCTGCTAGCACAAGAAGTCATAGCCATTGCAGCCATCATCATCAAGGCTGCCATAGTTATCTTACTGTCATTTCTCTTTTTCATAATCTTTTAATTTTGTTGATAATCTGTCTATGAAATGCAAGTTGCTGCGATTCCTTGCATCGGAAGGCAAAAATTTAAGACTCGTTAACTGCCTCCTTACCTGGCAACACACGCAAATGATATCTGTTACCATCGAAGTCAACACGCATCAGACTCTGAGGTTTGGTTATCTTGGCTAACTCAAGAGCCACATGCCCCATCGTTCTGCGAAGATTCAATTCGATACAAGATACAAGCTCTAACTGGCCATCCTTTGCAGCAATCATCATATCTACTCCAAATGGCCCGTTATAGTTTTCCTTTAACGCAGGTTCAACTATATCTATAATTCTCTGTCTAGCAGAGAAAAGCGCATCTTCACTGATGTATTTCTTCATAATTTCAACCTTCTCTTCTTCAGAGCAGAGCAAGTTACCGGTATAGGCATTCTTGACGGTATCAAAGAGCGAGAGTCCCAGATAGTGAACCTTGCCGTCACGCATCTCGAATTCCATACCAAAATCTTTCACCTTATTATAATATGGCTCTATGGTAACGCCACCCTGTCTGAAGATGATGTTGCTTACCCAGCGTTGGAAAGCCGGATATTCACCATTTGTCCGGAACTCATCGGCAGAAACATATTTCACGCCTCTTCCACTGCTGCTCCAAGGAGCCTTGACAACAGCCTTGCCCCACTTCATTACGCATTCCTTAACCAGAGCAAAGTTATCTGCATATACTACATCCTGCTGCAGATGTTCAGCAGCCCATTGGCGGCTGCTTATCGCGCGTACCTTATCTAATACCTCATCAGTAGGCAGCATAATCTCTGGCAAACCGATACGTTCCAGCTCGCCTTTCAGACTCAAGTCCCATCCCCAAGGATGCACGCAGTCTATAAACTCCGTCTTAAGCAGATGCTCAAGCTGCAGTTTGGTTATAAACTCAACTTTTTCCAACAGGTGTTCTCCAAAATGGCGCACCTTATCGCGTGCATTGTCTATGTCGTCAACAAGCACCAAGTCACCCTGATCTGCCCACAAGGCAGGAATAAATGCAAGGTCGCTTCGCAACTGTCTTCCTGCATGTGGAGCGGTAAACTGTCGCAAATGAGCGGCCAATGCCAAATCGTGTTCTGGATTGAAGATATGTAGTTTCATACTGCAAAGATACAAATTATTGAGATAAAAACGGCAAAAGAAGGTAAGTTTTACTTAGAAAAGTGCTAAATAATGAAAAAAATGTTAGTTTTTGCTATCTAGAGTTTGCAAATTTAAAATATATTATTACCTTTGCATCGTAAAAAACAAATATGAATCAATATTAAACGCATGGAAGAAGCATTCTTCAGAACACATACATACCTAGTTGAGCATACAGATGCTCCAGTCAGACGAACCTTGATGGATGAGATTGACTGGAACGATCGTATGATTGGCATCAAAGGCACTAGAGGCGTAGGCAAATCTACCTTTCTCCTCCAGTATGCCAAGGAACACTTTGGACCATACGATCGCAAGTGCTTATATGTGAACATGAACAACTTCTATTTCCAGAGCAGAGGTATTGCCGATTTTGCAGGTGACTTTGTGAATCAAGGTGGACGCACACTTCTGATAGACCAGGTTTTCAAGCAGCAGGACTGGAGCAAGGAGCTCCGCAAATGTTACGACTTGTATCCTGAATTGAAGATTGTGTTTACAGGTTCCAGCGTCATGCGCTTGAAGGAGGAGAATCCAGAACTCAATGGCATCGTGAAGAGTTACAATCTCCGTGGCTTCTCATTCAGAGAATATATCAATCTGAAGACGGGTAACGATTTCCAGCCATACGAGCTCGAAGATATTCTCCGCAATCATGAACACATCATCAAGCAGATCCTTCCCAAGGTGAGTCCGATGAAATACTTCAATGATTATCTGCATCATGGCTTCTACCCATTCTTCTTGGAACAGCGTAACTTCACAGAGAATCTACTAAAGACAATGAACATGATGACCGAGGTTGACATCCTCCTCATCAAGCAGATAGAACTGAAGTATCTGCCAAAAATAAAACGCCTGTTCTACGAGTTGGCTGTGGAAGGCGCCAAGGCTCCCAACGTGAGCCAGCTGGCCGAAAGCATCAATACAAGTAGGGCAACCGTGATGAACTACATTAAGTATCTGGCTGATTCCAGACTCATCAACATGATCTATCCAGAGGGGCAGGATTTTCCGAAGAAACCATCTAAGGTGATGATGCATAATACTAACTTGATGTACGCTATCTATCCTATACAGATTGACAAGCAGGAAGTGATGGAAACATTCTTCGTCAATTCACTTTGGAAAGACCACAAAGTTCACCAGGGCGGCAAAGACCACTATTATACAGTGGATGGCAATAGGAAATTCAGAATCTGTGATGCACAAACTCCCAACAAGATGCGTAGTAATCCAGATACCATCTATGCCCGTTACAATACGGAGGTGGGCAAGGACAACAAGATTCCGTTGTGGCTCTTGGGATTCCTGTATTAACGAAATTTCGAAAAGAAGAATTAAATACAAAACATTTTTAATATTTTATCTAAAAGTAAAATGGCTAAAGAG
>ERZ1023839.337-NODE-337-length-13426-cov-10.542443_pt1 | contig 13426 bp, 6 predicted proteins | sample MGYA00380383_ERZ1023839 | MGnify/ENA primary metagenome ERZ1023839 (study PRJEB33179, sample SAMN07449065) | human gut metagenome | biome: Human-gut; feature: Human associated habitat; material: Faeces | host: Homo sapiens | place: India:Kasaragod | collected... | reverse complement strand
CAAGCAGAAGACGGAATACGAGATTACGTCGAGTCTAGTGGTCTCTGAGATTTTTATAAGAGACAGCTCGTGAAAGAGTTCGTCAAATACGTGAGAAAAGTATTACAAAACTTAGAGATTCCGGAAATGTCAAAATTCTGATGAAATACTTAGGGTAATTTTTGAAAAAACATTTAATTCTCTTTGTTGTTTCATAAAAATATACTAACTTTGCAATCGGGTGCTTTTTCAAGCTCCCGATTTTTTGTTATGAGGCTTCTGGTTCATATTATAATCTGTGTTTTCTTGATTTTATCGCTGGATGGATATGCAAGAAATGTTACACCGAAAGACGATTTCCGTGATTCGGTGATGAATCGTATCTATCGATATTATCTGTTGTCTTATTCGCGTTCCGAACAAACTCATGAGTCTTATGCATACACGAAATTTATGATGCATACCAATCATCGCAACTTTACGTTGGCTATGGTTCCTTCTCTTTATGCGATAGCTCATGGTTCCGGTAGAGAATTTATGGGAGAATATTATAGTAAATATACGGTAAAAGAAAAGAATAAGATAACTCCTCATCGTTTACTATGTATTACTACAGTTCCTCACAAAAGGAATACAATGCCTTCTCTGCTGAATTATCTTACTCCGAATGTTTATGGTGAATGTCTTTTTCAAGACAATATACTGTCTCCCTATCATCGGTCAAACAGGAAATATTATAAATATATGGTCACGGCTCTTCCATTTGGAAAGGCTCAGGTTTATGCCTACCCTAAATTGAAAAATACTCAATTGGTTACGAGTATGGCTATTGTGGATAGTCATACGGGTAGAATAAATTTGGTTGATTTTGAGGGTGAGTATGATATGACTCGCTTCTTTATCAGTGTAGTGATGAATAAAGAGGATTCTGTGGGTTCTTTGTATCCGAAGAAGTGTGACCTCAGAGCTAATTTTCGTTTTATGGGTAATCAGATAACGGCCAGATATTCTACTATTTATGGCTTGCCGAAATTATTGTCGGATTCTTTGAATAATGTTGAAGATACTACATTGATGGCAAAGGTGCGCCCTACCCCGTTGAATGAGGAGGAATTGCATTTCTTGAACCATTATTATCTGAAAAAGAATGAAAGGGATTCTTTGGCCAAAAACGAAAAACATAAAAAGTCCTTTGTAAAAGATGTGTTGTGGGATATTGTGGGCGATAATGTCTTAAATCGTATCAAGCAAAATTTCGGAAAACAAAATCAGGGGTACCTTAGAATTAATCCTATTCTGAATCCTCTTTATATGGGTTATTCCGAAAGAAAGGGATTTGTGTATAAGTTTGATGTGCGAGGAAGTTATTCTTTTAGTGATGATGTGCAATTTGCTCTTCGCTTTAAAGCTGGTTATGCTTTCAAGCAGCATCGCTTCTATTTCAGTATTCCTGCTACTCTTAATTACAATAAAAAGCATGATGGATTCCTGCAGTTTGAGTTGGGTAATGGAAACCGAATTAATACCAATGTTGTGGCTCGTCGTATATTGGATATCAGTGAGAAAAAAGATAGTCTTATCAATTTCCCATATGGTGATTATACGGCTTTTAAGGATAATTATTGGCGACTGACGAATCATTGGATGTTTAATAACTATATCGGTTTTGAATTGGGAATCATTGCCCATCAGCGTAAATCTATAAGTCCGGAATTTTATAAGGAAAACAATTTCCCAAGTTTGTATAGATCAGTTGCGCCTGCATTGGCTCTGGTTTGGCATCCTATCGGGAAAAACGGTCCTGTCGTAAAAGTTGATTATGAAAGAAGTTTCAATCATTTTCTTCATTCTAATATCAGCTACGAACGGGTTGAAATGGATATGCAAGATATTATCAACATGTCAAGAAGGCGGAGCCTTTCTTTGCGTTTGGGTTCTGGATTCTATACTCAGAAAGGTGACCATTGGTATTTTGTTGATTATACCAATTTCAGGGACAATAATTTACCTGGCGGCTGGAATGATGATTGGGCTGGCGAATTTGAATTGCTTAACTCAGGATGGTATAATGCATCAGATTATTATGTTCGGTCCAATGTTACTTATGAGTCTCCAGCCTTGTTTGCTGCCTGGTTGCCATGGGTTGGACGTTTTATAGAAAATGAACGATACTATGTCAATGCCCTCTTGGTAAGACATCTTCATCCTTATACGGAATGGGGATACGGGTTCAAAACCCGTGTGGCTTCGGTAGGCATATTTGCTTCTTTTCAAAACACAAAATTTCAAGGAGTCGGTTGTAAATTCGGCTTCGAATTATTTAGAGAATGGTAATTACAATTTAATATACAAGCATTAAGATATGAATTCTCAACTTACTGTTTATAAAGCAAGTGCAGGTTCTGGAAAAACCTTTACTTTAGCTAAAGAGTATATGGTCTTGGTGATACAAGACCCATCTTCATACAGGAATATTCTTGCTGTAACATTTACTAACAAGGCAACTGAGGAAATGAAAAATAGAATCCTCAGCAAACTGTATGGAATAGCTAATCGGCTGGATGACTCAAGAGATTACTTGGAACAAATCAAGGGGGTATTATCTCAGATGTCAGAAGAGCAGATTATTGAAAATGCTGGTATTGCTCTGAAAAATCTTATCCACAATTATAATTATTTCCGCGTCGAAACGATTGATACATTCTTCCAGAGTGTACTCCGTAATCTGGCACGTGAACTTGATTTGACCGCTAATTTGAGAATTGGTCTTAATGATGTCCAGATAGAAGAACAGGCTGTAGATGAATTGATCGAAGAACTTCAGATGACAGACAAGCTTCTCTTTTGGATTATGGATTATATTAAGGAAAATATTGCAGATGACAAAAACTGGAATGTGATTTATCAAATAAAAGCTTTTGGACGGAATATCTTCAAGGATTTCTATAAGGATCATGCTGATGCGCTGAATAATTGTATTGAAAAAGAAGGCTTTTTTGAGGCTTTTTCTTCAAGATTGAGAAAAATGCAAGCAGAAGCTAAAGAGCATTTTGACCAGATTGCGGCTACCTTTTTTGACGCATTGGATGAAAACGGACTTTCGGCAGATGACTTTCAAAATAAGACCAGAGGTATATGGAGTTACTTTTCCAAATTGAAAAACGGTAAATTCAATGATGATGATTTGCAAAATGCTACATTGGTAAAATGTCTGGATAGCGAAGAATCCTGGGTCAAAAAGTCTGACGCTCAGGCTGGTAAACCTGCGTATGACTTAGTGGTTTCCCAACTCTTCCAACTGCTTCATTATTCGGAAGATGCAAGACCCAAATTATTGCGTATATATAAAAGTTGTGATCTTACTTTGCGCCATCTGAATCAATTACGTCTTTTGGGAAGTATTGAAAAGAGAGTCAGAGAAATGAACAGAGATGCCAACCGTTTTTTGCTTAGCGATACCCAGACTCTTCTTCATTCTTTGATTCAGGATGAAGACTCCCCTTTCATCTTTGAGGAAATTGGTTCTCAGTTGGAGCATGTCATGATCGATGAGTTTCAAGATACCAGTACTGTGCAGTGGAAAAACTTCAAGGTGCTATTACAGGAGACAATGAGTCACCAGAATGCAGGAAATTTAATAGTAGGTGATGTGAAACAGAGTATTTACAGATGGCGTTCTGGTGATTGGCGTCTGCTTAATAATATTGAATCTGAGTTTCCATCTAATTATACAATTCAAATTGAGTCACTCTCTCACAATTATCGCTCAGACAGGAATATCGTAGATTTCAATAACGCTTTCTTCGAAGCTGCTGCAGAAAAAGAATATCAGGCCATAACGGATAAAGATTTACCTCATACTTTCTCTGACTCCGACTCTGATTCCGATGGCTCCAGTGCAGCTCAACTCAAGAAGGCTTATAGTGATGTAAGGCAACGTGTGCCTCAGAAAAAACCTGCATGTGGCTATGTGAGGATTAATCTCTTGGGACAGAAGGGTATCAAAGAAGATGAGAATTCTGAAAACTATCAGGACAAGATGATGGGTATGATTTTAGATACCATCAACGAACTTGTAGAGGCGGGAGTAAAATATAAGAATATTGCCATATTGGTGAGAAGCAATAAGACCATACAGAATATTGCTGATTATCTGATGGCTAATAGTGCGACTCCATTGCCTTTGGTTTCTGATGAGGCTTTCAGACTGGATGCCTCTCAGGCCGTGAATGTGATGGTTACTGCTCTTCGGTGTCTGGCTCATCCGAATGATGATATAGCTAAGGCCGGCTTGATGAAGTTCTGTATGAAATATCTGGAAAACAAGCAAATAGCAGAAAAATTCTTGGAAGAAAGAGAACTTTATTTGCAAAAGCCGCTTTTGGATTTGACAGAGTCCCTTTACACTTACTTTAAATTGGGAGAAATAGAAACGCTCTCTCAACAAAGTTCATACGTAAGTGCATTCTATGATCAGTTGGCTTCTTATCTCTCAGATAATGGTGGTGATATAGATGATTTCTTGAATGAATGGGATGAGAATATTCACTCTAAAAGCATTCATAGTGATAAGGCTGACGGAATCAGGCTTTTGTCTATTCATAAAAGTAAAGGTCTGGAGTTTGACAATGTCATCATGCCTTTCTGTGATTGGGCGTTAGAGAAGACTGATACGATTTGGTGTACACCTCAGGTTGCACCATTCAACGAACTTCCTTTGGTGCCTGTCGATTTTTCTGCAAAGAAAATGGTTGGTAGTATTTATGAGAAAGATTACCATCAGGAACATTTGCAGAATATGGTTGATAATTTGAATTTGCTATATGTAGGATTCACGCGAGCTGGTAAAAATCTGTTTGTATATGGTAAGCGAGGTGCTGCTACGCAGAGAAGTTTTATCATCGAAGATAGTCTGGAAGCAGTTTACAATACATTGAATGCCCAGAATGCTTCTGGCCAGTATGAGGAACAGACTCTCGATTTTCAAGGAAATGGAACTGACAAGAAAACCGATGATGTTTACTTCGAATATGGAGAGATAGATGCTTCTTCCAAAGAGGAGGCGTTTGCCGAAAATAAGAATGTTTTTATGCAAAAATCTGCAGACTTGCCTATTCGGATAAAAGTGAAGTCTGATTTATATTCCTTTAAACCAAGCCTGCAGAGTGAATTCTTTATGCATGGTGATGAGTCCGAGGAACAGCAGAAGTTCTATATCAAAATCGGAACGGTTCTTCATGAATTGTTTTCAAAGATAAAGACAAAGGATGATGTTGAGTCGGTGTTGAAGCAACTTGAACTTGATGGTGTGCTTTATGATGAAAATATTTCGAAGGAAAAAATCGAAAAAATGTTGCGTGCTCGACTGAATAGTCCGCTTGTCAGTGAGTGGTTCTCTGATAAATGGAAAGTACTGAACGAAACCAGTATCCTCTATTTGGATAAGGATGGAAAGGTTTGTCAGGATCGTCCGGACCGTGTTCTTGTAGGAGAAAACGAGATTATCGTGATTGACTTCAAGTTCGGTAAACCTCATGCTGAATATCATGATCAGGTAAGGCAATATATGTCTCAACTCAAGGGTATGGGATATTCCTGCGTCAAGGGCTATCTGTGGTACGTTTATCCTAATAAGGTGGAGAATGTTGTTCTTGAAGATTAATTTGTTTAATAATTTTGTTTGAAATTTACAATGAAATCATTTCTAAAATACGTTGCTGAAGATATCATTAGAGATTATGGTACTGACTTAAGTCGCATCATGGTCGTTTTCCCAAATAAACGTGCCAGCCTTTTCTTAAATGAAGAGCTGATGAAAATCGTACAGAAACCATTTTGGAGCCCTAATTACATGACAATTAGTGATATGTTTCTCCAGAATACTTCTTTACAACTGGCAGACCCGATCAAACTAATCTGTGATTTGCACAAGTCGTTTGTGAAATGCACAGGGGTTGATGAAACGCTCGATCATTTTTATGGTTGGGGGCAACTTCTGTTGGCTGATTTTGATGACCTGGATAAAAATCTTGGTGATGCAAGGAAGATTTTTATCAATATTGCTGATCTTCATGAATTGGATGATGACAGTTATCTTGATGAAGATAAGAGAAGAGTTCTGAAGAAATTCTTTGGTAATTTCAAGGATACTCAGAACACAGAATTAAAACGCCGTTTCATGGCTTTATGGAATCATTTGTATGATATTTATACGGATTTCAATCAACGATTGGCAAGTCAGGGACTTGCCTATGAAGGCGCTTTATACCGCCACGTGATTGAGGCTGACACTTTGAACCTGCGTTATGATACCTACTTGTTTGTGGGATTCAACATGATGCAGCAAGTAGAAACTGCCCTTTATAGGCGTATCAAGCAGGATGCTTCTTGTCATTTTTACTGGGATTATGACAAATATTATGTTGGTCAGAATAAAAATGAAGCGGGTGTCTATATCAATCAATATCTGAAACTTTTCGGCAACAAGTTGTCTGAACCTTCGCTTCAAAACGGTATCTATAATAATCTGAACTCCCAAAAGAAGATTACGTATATCAATGCTGCAACTGAGAATATTCAGGCAAGATACGTAAATGATTGGTTGATGGAAAAGGTAGAGGATGATTATGGAAATCTGGTTCCACGCTATCAGACTGGCCGCAAAACTGCTATCGTGTTAGCTGATGAAAACTTGCTTTCTACCGTGATTCATTCCTTGCCTACAGAAATTGACAGTCATGTGAATATTACCTTAGGCTATCCGCTTAAGCAGACTCCTTTTTTCAGTCTGATCATGCAATTAATCAATCTTCAGACGATAGGAAGTGTCAAGGGTTCTACCGCTTTTCGTCTGCATTATGTGGTCAAGGCATTACGCCACCCTTATGCTAAGTATATCAGCTCAAATTATCAGGATCTTCTCCATAAAATAGAAGAACAGAAACTTTACTTTCTTGACAGGGATGTACTGTGTGCAGAGGAAGATGAAGGTATGAATATGATGTTCGCCGATTTGGAAGCCTCTGAAAATAGATGCCTGGCTTTGGTCGGTTATCTGGTTAACATTCTCAGACTTATAGGTTCTCATGCAAATGATGGGGAGGATTCCTTGTTTCAAGAATCTCTCTTCAGAACTTATACCTTAATTAATAGATTGAAATGTTTGATTGAATCTGGCGATTTGGATATCGACATAATGACCCTGCAACGTCTTATTCAGCAACTTTTCCAAAACACAAATGTGCCTTTTCATGGAGAACCGGTCATCGGAGTTCAAATTATGGGTGTATTGGAAACCAGAAATTTGGACTTCGACCATATTCTCGTGTTGTCATGTAACGAAGGTAATTTGCCGAAAGGTGTCAATGATTCTTCGTTTATTCCCTACTCCATCCGTAAGGCTCATGGTCTGACTACTATCGATAATAAAGTGGCTATTTTTGCCTATTATTTTTACCGACTTATTCAAAGAGCACAGGATGTAACTCTTACCTACAACAGTTCTACAGATGAAGGAAATACTGGCGAAATGAGCCGTTTCATGCTCCAACTCTTAGTGGAAAGTAAACACGTGATAAGTCGCAAAACGATAGTCTCTGGTCAAAATGTTGAAACTCATAAAGCGGAAGTTATAGTTAAAACACCTCAGATGATGGAAATCTTAGATAAGCCTCGTCTGATAACTCCTACTTTCCTCAATACTTACCTGAGATGCGCTAAGAGCTTCTATTATAAATATATTTTGAGTATTCGAGAGCCGGAAGAACTGGAGGATGAAATGGACAATAGAATGTTTGGAAATATTTTCCATAGAGCAGCTCAGTTGTTTTATTTGAAATTCGCAAGTAGTTCTGATATTAAGATTGGAACTGATGGAGAAAAATCCCTGATCAGACCTATCGTTATTAACAAAGGAGATATTCAGAATGCGATAAAAGATGAGAGCTTGCTTTACAGACTGGTCGATCAGGCTTTTAAGGAAGAACTGTTCAAAATCAAGGATCAGAAAAAATCTCCTCAATATAATGGTTTGCAGCTGATCAATCGTGAAGTAATTACCAATTATTTGAAACAATTGCTGTATATTGATATAAAACTGGCTCCTTTTACTATCAAAGGTTTGGAGATAAAGGTAGAAAAAACTTTTGAATTCTCTACTCCTTCTGGTATAAAGAATTTGAGATTGGGCGGATTCATAGACAGACTTGATGAAGTTTCGGCTTCTGAAAGTTCTGATCATAGTATTCTTGGTGAACGTATCAGGGTGATAGATTATAAAACGGGACGTATTCCTTCTTCTTTACCTAAAGTTGTGGAGAGTCTGTTTGATCCAAATGAACTTGAAAAACATACAGATTATTATCTGCAGGCTATGTTGTATTCGTATATTGTCAAGCAGAGCAAGAAACTCAATCCTGCCAATGAGTCAGTAAGCCCTGGCCTCTTGTTTATTCAGCAATCTGGAGCAAGCGGTTATGAGCCAACATTGAAGTTTGGAAAAGAATACATTTCAGACGTTTCGCCTTATAAGGAGAAATTCTTCGCAGGTTTAAATCAACTGATTTCAGATATATTTGATCCGAATTCGCAATTTGCTCCTACAGAGAAAAAAGACCGCTGTGAATTATGTCCTTATAAGACTCTTTGTAAATAATGTAATTGATAATCTCTGACAAGTAAATGTTTAATTTCTCTTAAAACTTGCTTGTCAGAGTACCCTTTTCTTCCTGTGGATACGTATTAATTTAAACTCAATTTTAAAAATAATGTTAGATATTGCATATTATGTTATATTTTATGCAAGAATATTAACTATTTTGTCTATCTTTGCAGTGTAAATAATAAACAGACAGAAAAATATGAAAAAAGCATTAGTAATTCTTCAGTTACTCATGGTAGTACTGTTTGCGCAAGCTCAGATGATGAATCCGGTAAAATTTACCAGTTCATTGAAAACAAATGGTACGCCTGAGGCAGAGATTGTGTTTACTGGTAAGATTCAACCAGGTTGGCACGTTTATTCAACAGGCTTAGGTGGTGATGGACCTATTTCAGCATCCTTCAATGTCAATAAGATGGATGGTGCTGAAGCTGTAGGAAAGTTGCAGCCACGAGGCCATGAAATTTCCAAGTTTGATAATCTTTTTGGTATGAAATTGCGCTACTTTGAGGGAAGCGTTACTTTCGTTCAGAAAATTAAATTCACAAAGCCTGATTACCATATTGACGTATATGTAGAATATGGCGCATGCAACGATCAGAACTGTATGCCTCCAAGTGAAGCAACCTTCAAGGGAAGTGGTAAGTCTCCTGCTGTAGATAGCAAAGCTGCCAAGGAGGAAAAGGCACAGAAAGAGGATCAATTAGATCCAGCTGCGCTGGCTAAGGCAAAGGCTGATTCTCTGGCTAAGTTGAATGCAAATGCAGTAGATAGCACCCAGGCTTTGGATTCTGCTGCTCTTTCCTCTACCCTTCAGACTATGGATGCTAAGGAACTCTGGAAACCGGTAGTGAAAGAACTTCAGGCTTTTGGAGGCAATAATGATATCGCAAATCATTCACTTTTCTATATTTTCATTATGGGGTTAGTAGGTGGATTGCTGGCACTTGTTATGCCTTGTATCTGGCCTATTATTCCTATGACGGTAAGTTTCTTCCTGAAAAGAGCAAAGAATGACAAGAAGAAAGGTATTCGTGATGCGGTTACTTATGGTTTGTCTATTGTTGTCATTTATCTCGCTCTTGGCTTGATTATTACTGCCATCTTTGGTCCAAGTAAACTCAATGAGTTGTCAACAAGTGCTGTGTTCAATATTATATTGTTCCTGATGCTGGCAGTCTTTGCTTTCTCTTTCTTCGGTTGGTTTGAAATTAAGTTGCCAGACCGTTGGGGAAATGCCGTTGACAACAAGGCTTCCAATACTACAGGTCTGATTTCTATCTTCCTGATGGCATTTACCCTTGTATTGGTATCATTCTCTTGTACTGCTCCTATTATCGGTTTGCTTTTGGTTCAGACTGTAACATCAGGTGATTGGTTGGCTCCAACCATCGGTATGTTCGGTTTTGCCATTGCTCTTGCTTTGCCATTTACCTTGTTTGCATTGTTCCCATCATGGTTGAAGTCTGCTCCAAAGTCAGGTTCTTGGATGGAGACTATCAAGGTTGTGCTTGGTTTCGTAGAGTTGGCATTCTCTTTGAAGTTCCTCTCTGTAGCCGATCTCGCTTATGGTTGGCATATTCTTGACCGTGAGGTGTTCTTGTGCTTGTGGATTGTTATTTTTGCAGCATTAGGATTGTATCTTATCGGTAAACTTAAGTTCCAGGTAGATGCTATCGGTGGCGATATCAATAAGCCAATGCCTGTTCCTTGCATCATGCTCGGTCTTTGCTCTCTTGCATTTGCCATCTATATGATTCCTGGTCTCTGGGGTGCTCCATGTAAGGCTGTAAGTGCTTTTGCACCACCTGTTAACACACAGGATTTCAATCTCAATACAAAGACTGTGGAGCCTGCATATAAGGATTATGAATTAGGTATGGCTGCTGCTAAGGCGTCTGGAAAACCTGTTTTGATCGACTTTACCGGATTTGGTTGTGTTAACTGCCGTAAGATGGAGGCTGCTGTTTGGACTGATCCTTCTGTGGCAGATAAGTTGACCAAGGATTATGTTCTGATTTCTCTTTATGTGGATGATAAGACTCCTCTTCCAGAACCGATGGAAGTTACTTTCAACGGAGAGAAGAGGACTTTAAGAACTGTTGGAGATAAATGGAGTTACTTGCAGGCAAGTAAGTTTGGTGCCAATGCGCAGCCTTTCTATGTGGCAGTAGATGATGAGGGTAATCCTCTTACCGCTTCTTTCAGCTATAAGGAAGATGTTCCTGCATATTTGGATTTCTTGAACAGAGGTCTTGAAAATTTCAGAAAATAAGAGTAATCAAAATTTTCTAAAATAAATTTAAGTTAAAACCGGAGACTTTTTGGCATGAAAAGCCAAGGTCTCCGGTTTTTTATATTTAGTGGCACACTATTTGTTGTTTATATGACAAGAAATTTAAATTATATAAGAATGAAAACAAAGGAATTACCAGTATTATTGCTGACAGGTTATCTTGGCAGCGGTAAAACCACATTGCTCAATAGAATATTGGGAAATAAAAAGGGTATTAAATTCGCTGTTATCGTAAATGATATTGGCGAAGTAAATATTGATGCAGCCTTGATTGAAAAAGGTGGTGTTGTAGGTCAGAAAGATGATTCTCTTGTTGCACTTCAGAATGGTTGTATCTGCTGTACTTTGAAAATGGACTTGGTTGAGCAGCTGAAAGAGATTGCTGATATGAAGAAATTCGACTATATCGTAATCGAGGCCAGTGGAATCTGCGAACCTGCTCCTATTGCACAGACCATTTGTTCTATTCCTTCTTTAGGTTCAGAATATATCAAGAATGGTGTGCTCCGTCTCGATAGTATCGTTACGGTAGTGGATGCTCTCCGTATGAAAGATGAATTTGCTAATGGCGATGACTTGATGAAGGATAATATCGATGAGGAGGATTTGGCTTCATTGGTTATTCAGCAAATCGAGTTCTGTAATATCATCCTTTTGAATAAGGCTGCTGAGGTTGGACCAAAGGAACTGGAGAAACTGAAACAGATCATTCGTGCTATCCAACCTAAGGCAGAAATCTTTGAATGCAATTATGGTGATGTCGATTTGGATAAAATCGTCAATACTAAAAAGTTTGATTGGAATACTGTTGCTACTTCTGCTGGTTGGATACAGGAAATCGAAGCTGAGCGTAATGGGAAGGAAGAAGATGAACATCATCATGATGAAGATGATCATGAACATCATGATGAAGAAGATCACGACGAGCACGAACATCAACATGGTCACGAGCATCACCACCACCATCATGATCACGACCATGAGGAAGGTGAAGCTGAAGAGTATGGCATTGGAACATTCGTTTATTACAGCCGTAAGCCATTCGACTTGAGTTTGTTTGATGAGTTTGTCGCCAGAAAATGGCCTCGCGATGTTGTAAGAGCTAAAGGTATCTGCTATTTTGCTGACGAAAAAGATATGTGTTATGTCTTTGAACAAGCTGGTAAGCAGAAAACTGTTAAGCAGGCTGGACAATGGTTGGCTACAATGCCTAAGGATCAGTTGGAAGAGCTTCTTCAGCGAGAAGAACAACTTCGAAAGGAATGGGATCCTGAGGTTGGTGACCGTATGATTAAGATTGTCTTTATTGGTCAGCATTTACAGAAAGCTGCTATTTGTGCAGAATTGGACAAGTGTCTGTGGGATTAGATTAGTCTGTTGGAAATAATTTTATAATAAAGATAAAGGGTGAATCAAAAGTCTTTGACTCTTGACTCACCCTTGTTGTTTATATATTCAACTTTTTTTTATATTGCCCAAATTGTGGTTCTCGGTTTGGGCACTCGTTGCCCGCCTCGTGATCCCTCGTTGCCCGTCTCTTGTTCACCAGCTCCCCATCACGTGTTCCCCGAGGGACCGCTTGATGGGCATGGTAGGAACGCGGTTTTTGACGAGAATGCTCTGTCGTTATTTTGCATGAAAGATTCAAAGGAGGAAAAAACCTGCACAAAACTTTGGTAATTTGATAAAAACTCGTACCTTTGCAGAAGTTAAGTTGCACTCGGCAATTTGAAAACTAACTTTCATTGCGCTCGTTTGTATTATCTTTGTCTGCAAATTGCAAAAATATCATATGGAATATCTGACGTTGACAAATAGCACCGAAATCATTAGGATTGCTTCCGATGACATTGTTTTCATCAAAGGTGATGGAAACTACTCCGACATATACCTATCCAATGGCAAAGCGGAGAACGTTACTTACCAACTGCATGGTCTGATGGACAAATTAGAAAAGTTCACTTATTGTCCCTTTCATCGAGTTGGCAAGAGCCTCATCGTCAACAAAGACTATATCTTCAAAGTAAATCCAGGACTTCAAAAGCTCATTTTGGCAAGCAGCAACCTATACGATGACATCCATATCAAGGCATCAAAAGAGGCCCTCAAGGAACTGAAAGACAAATTAGAAAAGGAAGGAGGCGAAGCATGAGAAAGAAATTTCCAACAAAGAAAGGTATTATCTTCGTGGATGATGACTCCAACGTGATAGTAGAAAGACCTGCATCCATACAGCGGCCACACAAATGGAGAGACATTATCATAGGTGTGCTCGTATCCATCACCCTTTGCATCATGGGCTTGGGCGGATGGCGACTCTATAATTACTATTATAATATAGGTGTACCTGTATCGGTAACGCCCGAAGAGAACATTCAGAAACTGGCTGCCCGTCACAAAGGCGGCAAGCCTGCCATCACGTTATCTTCCGATTCCATCCTGGGCGTAGCGCTCAACATGTATCGTCTGGAAAATCTGCAAGCCGAAATTTC
>ERZ1023839.334-NODE-334-length-13524-cov-8.827678_pt1 | contig 13524 bp, 11 predicted proteins | sample MGYA00380383_ERZ1023839 | MGnify/ENA primary metagenome ERZ1023839 (study PRJEB33179, sample SAMN07449065) | human gut metagenome | biome: Human-gut; feature: Human associated habitat; material: Faeces | host: Homo sapiens | place: India:Kasaragod | collected... | reverse complement strand
CTATAATATACAAAAGAATAAAATATTAAAAAAACTATTTTTTTAAAAAAGTATATTTTTAGTTTACTTAAAAATTTAAAAAATGTAAAAAAATAAAAAAGCAAACAGAAACTATTGACATGGGTGTAGTGATGCTATATAATTAGATTGTAAAATAAATGTTGGAGGAAGTAAAATGATTGAAACAGAAGAGAAATTAGAAAACCTTGAAGTGGTTAAAAGAAATGGTAAGAAAGTAGAATTTGATGGTACTAAAGTTGCTTTGGCCATTAAGAAAGGGTTTGACAGTGTAATAGCAGAAGATGCTGAAGAAAAGAAGTATACTTCTAAAGATATTCAAAAGGTATATCAGGCTGTTATTAAGAAAATAGCTAAGGAATATTTACCTAATGGTAAGATTAAGATTGAAGAAGTTCAAGATTTGATTGAAGATATGCTTAAGAAATATAGTTATGATGATGTATATGAGAATTTTTCTGAATATAGAAAGAGAAGAGCTGCTGCTAGAGAAGCTTTTAGAGATGATAAGAATATGGCTAAGCTTCAAAAGAAGATTGAGGGCTTAGGACTTAAATCTGCTAATGAAGAGGATTCTAAGAGGGAGAATGCTAATATTGATGGTAATTCTGCTATGGGAACTATGCTTCAGTTTGGTAGTACTATATCAAGAGCTTTTACTGAAACTTATTTGATGAAGAAGAAGTTTGCTGAGGCTCATGATAATGGTGATATTCATATTCATGATATGGATTTTGAGGCTATGGGTACTACTACTTGTATGCAGATTGATTTGAATAAGTTATTTAAAAATGGTTTTTCAACAGGACATGGTCATCTTAGGGAACCTAAAGATATTATGAGTTATAGTGCACTTGCTGCTATTGCTATTCAATCTGATCAGAATGATCAGCATGGTGGTCAATCTATACCGGCTTTTGATTTTTATATGGCTCCTGGTGTACTTAAGACTTTTAAAAGACAATATAAACAAGCTGTATATGAATTATTAGACTTTACTGATTTTATTAGCTTTGTTAATATGGATAAGGTTGAAAAAGAAATTGATAAATTAAATAGTATTAATGTTGATGTTAGTTGTTTTGAACCTATATATAAAGATAGTCATGAAGTTAAGAGAATTTTTGAGAAGGCTTATGAGACTGCTTATAAGAAGACTAATAGAATGACTTATCAGGCTATGGAAGCTTTTATTCATAATTTGAATACTATGCATTCTAGAGCGGGAGCTCAGGTACCGTTTTCTTCTATTAACTTTGGTACTGATACTTCTCCTGAAGGTAGAATGGTTATTAAGAATTTCTTATTATCGGTAGATGCTGGTCTTGGTAAAAATGAAACTCCAATATTTCCAATATCTATATTTAAGTTAAGAAAAGGTGTTAATTATGAAACTGATGATCCTAACTATGATTTATTTAAATTAGCATGTAAGGTATCTTCAAAGAGATTGTTCCCTAACTTCTCATTTATGGATTCTTCGTTTAATAAACCTTATTTTAAGGGAGATTATAATACTGAAGTTGGTTATATGGGATGTAGAACTAGGGTAATTGGTAATGTTGTAGATGAAGATAAGGCTGTTACTCCTGGTAGAGGTAATTTATCTTTTACTTCGATTAATTTGCCTAGACTTGGTATTAAGCATGGTATTGTTAGAAATGATGAAACTGATTTGGATGGCTTTTATAAGGAACTTGGAGAACTTATGGATTTGGTTAAGGATCAGTTACTTGAGAGATTTGAAATTCAATGTAATAAGAGACTTTATAATTTTCCATTCTTACTTGGCCAAGGTGTTTGGATTGATTCGGATAAACTTAAACCTAATGATAGGTTAAGAAAGGTATTGAAACATGGTACTTTATCTATTGGTTTTATTGGTCTTGCTGAATGTCTTAAGGCTTTGATAGGTAAACATCATGGTGAGAGTGATGATGCTCAAAAACTTGGACTTGAAATTATTGAGTTTATGAGAAAAAGATGCGATGAGTATTCTGCTGAATATCATTTAAACTTTACTTTACTTGCTACTCCTGCGGAAGGTTTATCTGGTAGATTTGTTAATATTGATAAGGCTATATATGGTAAGATTAAGGGCGTTACTGATAGAGAGTATTATACTAATTCTTTCCATGTTCCAGTATATTATAATATTTCAATAGTTAATAAGATTAAGAAGGAAGGTCCTTATCATAAATATACTAATGCTGGTCATATTAGTTATATTGAGTTAGATGGTGATACTACTAATAACTTAGAGGCATTTGAAAAGATTATTAGATTAATGTATGAAAATGATATGGGTTATGCCGCTATTAATCATCCAGTAGATAGAGATCCTGTATGTGGTTATATTGGTGTTATTGGTGATGTTTGTCCTGGATGTGGTAGAAAGGCTTACGAAGGTGTTCCTATTGAAAAAGTAAATGAATTTAAAAATAGTTGTAATTGTTAGAAAGGAAGTAATTAAAATGAAAGAAGAAAAACAAGAAAAATTAGTTGGTGAGGGTGTAGGTTTTGATAGAATTAGAAGGATTACTGGTTATTTAGTTGGTACTGTAGATAGATTTAATAACGGTAAGAGAGCTGAAGAAAGAGATAGAGTAAAACATAGTACTGAAGGATTATTAGATAAAAAGGCTGCTTAGTGGAAATTAGACTTGCTTCGCCAGTATTACAATCTGATAGTATTGTAGATGGGGAAGGTATAAGAGCAGTATTATGGACCCAGGGTTGCTTACATAAGTGCCCTGGGTGTCATAATCCTCAAACGCATTCTTTTGATGATGGCTTTTTGGTAGATATCCGTGAAATAGAGGATCAAATTGATGAACTTGAAGGACAAGATGGTATTACTTTTTCTGGTGGGGATCCTTTATATCAGGTTGATGCTTGTTTAGAACTTGCTAAATATATTAAAGCTAAAAAAATGAATGTTTGGTGCTATACTGGTTTTACTTTTGAAGGTCTTATGGCTTTAGCTAAGGATAATCCTAAAATAATTGAATTTTTAAAAACTATTGATGTATTAATAGATGGTCCTTTTGTTCTTGAAAAGAAGAGTTATGATTGTATTTTTAGGGGATCTACTAATCAGAGAATTATTGATAGTAAGAATAGTGTTAAGAATAAAAAGGTTGTTTTAGTAGACAAGTATTATAATACTAATAATAAAAAGAAAAATACTAGGGATCGTATATATGTATGATTCTTTTTATTTTTATATTTTATAGTAGATTTTATTTGAGAAATCTGATAAAATAGATAAGTAGGATGTGAATGTATGTATTTAAAGGAGTTAAGAGCATATGGTTTTAAATCATTTGCTGATAAAACAAGAGTTGAGTTTTGTAAAAATGTTAATGGTATTGTTGGACCTAATGGTTCTGGTAAATCTAATATTGTAGATGCTGTTAGATGGGTATTAGGAGAACAATCTATGAAGTCTTTAAGGGGTGATTCTTCACTTGATGTTATTTTTTCTGGTAGTGAGAGTAGAAAACCTCTTAATAGTGCTTCGGTATCTTTGATATTTGATAATACAGATAAGACATTGCCTATTGATTTTGATGAGGTTGCTATTAAGAGAATGGCTTTTCGTACAGGTGAAAATGAGTATTATATTAATAATGAAAGGGTAAGACTTAAGGATATTATTGAGTTATTATCTGATTCTGGTACTGCTAAAGAGAGTTTTAATATTATTAGTCAGGGTAAGATTGATGAAATACTTTCTAATAAACCTGAAGATAGAAGGATAATATTTGAAGAGGCTGCTGGGGTACTTAAGTATAAGAGAAGAAAAGAGGAAGCTTTAAGAAAACTTGATAGAACTAATCAAAATTTGAATCGTGTTAATGATATTATTTTAGAACTTGAAGGTAATGTAGTACCTTTAGAAGAGGCTTCAAAGAGGGCTATTAGATATAAAGATATTAAAGATAAGTTATCTAATATAGAGGTTGCTTCGATTGCTAAAATGATTAGTGATTTGAATTTTGAATATAAAGAGGATAAGAAAAAGATTGAGTTATTAGAGGATGAAATTGCTAAGGTTAGTACTAATAATAGTAATTATGATATTGATATTCTTAAATATAAAGATAAACTTAGAAATATAAGAGAGGATATTTCTTCTAAACAGAGTACTTTAATTGATCTTACTAAGAATGAAGAGAAGATTACTTCTTCTATTAAATTATTACAAGAGAGAAATAAGTATAAGGAAGAGTCTTCTAAAATTGCTAATAATATTATTTCTTTGAAAGAAGAGATTATTGATATTAATAATAATTTGAATAATTTTAATAGTGATATTTTGGTTATTAATAAGAAGATAGAGTTATTAAAAGAGGATATTGATAATATTAGTAGTAAGAGTAGTGATTTATTATTTAGGAAGAATAATTATAATAATATGATTATTAAGAATAATAGGGATATTGATAGTTTGAAATATAGAATTCAATATTTGGAAGATAGTATTAATAATAATTCATTGGTTCCTAAACAGATTAAAATGATATTAGATAATCCTAAATTTAATGGTATTCATAATGTTATTGCTTCACTTATTGATACGGATAATAAATATAATACTGCTATTAGTACTGCTTTAGGGGGACAGGCTTCATATTTAGTAGTGGATACTCCTAATATTGCTAAAGAATTAATTAATTATCTTAAGAGTAATAATCTTGGTAGGGCGACTTTTTATCCGTTATCTGTTATTAATGGTCGTTATATTGATAATGGTATTTTAGATAGTATTAGATATGAGGATGGATATATTGGTATTGCTAGTGAACTTGTTAAGTATGATAATAGATATAGTAATATTGTTTCTAATGTACTTGGTAATACTATTATAGTGGATAATATTGATACTGCTAATAGGTTTAGTTCTCTTATTAATAAAAAATATAAAATTGTTACTTTAGATGGTCAAGTCGTTAATGTTGGTGGTTCTTTAACTGGTGGTAGTAAGGATAAGTTTAATAATTCTTTATCTATTAGATATGAACTTGATGAAAATAGAAAGAAATGTAATATTATTGAAGATAAGAATAAAGATATTGTTAAGGAACTTAGTGATATTGATAAAGAACTTAATGAGATTAATAATAAATTATATGAATATCAAAATAATAAGATTCAATATGAAACTAAGAAAGAAAATATTTATATAACTATTAATAAACTTAATAAGGATAAAGAAGAAAAAGAAAATGAACTTAGGGATTTGACTAATATTACTTCTAATAATAGTGAAGAAGATAATCTTATTAATGAACTTGCTAAAATTAGGGAGAATATTAGTAGTGTTAATAGTAGTCTTTCTTTATTAAAAGTGGATGAGGATAAGATTAATAATACTATTAATGAGCTTGAGGAAACTTCTAGAAGTAGTAATAGTTATATTGGTAAGAAGCAAAAGGAACTTAATAATTTGAATATTATTGTTAATAGAATTGATGTTAAGTTAGATAATTTGCTTAATGATTTGACTAATGATTATAATATGACTTATGAGTTTGCTATTAATAATTATAAATTAGATATGGATATAGATAGTGCTAATAAGGAGATTAGTAGGCTTAAGAATGATTTGCTTGCTATTGGAGATGTTAATTTGAATGCTCCTAGCGAATATGAAAGGGTTAAAGAGAGATATGATTTTTTGAAATCACAGAAAGAGGATTTAATTACTGCTGAAAATACTTTATATGATATTATTAAAGAGATGGATAGTATTATGAAGAATAAGCTTAGTACTACTTTTGAAGAGGTAAGACGTGAATTTAAGATTGTATATCGTGAGTTATTTAAGGGAGGAAGAGCAGAACTTTCTTTAACTGATCCGGATAATATATTGGAAACTGGGATTGATATTAAGGCGGAGCCTCCTGGAAAGAAACTTCAGAGTATTAGTTTGTTATCTGGTGGAGAGAAAACTTTTACGGCTATATCGTTATTATTTGCTATACTTAATGTTAGACCTGTACCTTTTTGTTTATTTGATGAGGTTGAGGCTGCTTTAGATGATGCTAATGTTGAGGCTTTTGGTAAGTATTTAGATAAGTATAGGGATAATACTCAGTTTATTATTATTACTCATAAAAAGAAGACTATGGAATATGCAGATGTTTTATATGGTATTACAATGCAAGAGTCTGGGGTTAGTAAGATTGTATCTGTAAAATTAGAGGATATTAAGAAATAAAATTTGTTATTTTATTTCTTTTTTAGCAAAATGAATTAATGAAAGAAAAAATAATATAATTGACTTTGTTTGCTATTTGTGTTATATTATTTTCTAATTTTAGAGGGGGGTATTTTATATGATATTTGAAAAGTATGGTATAATATATATAATAGGTGTGATAGGTGAGAAGTATGAATAATATATTAAATTTATATGAACATAATATTGAAGCATTTAATAGGGTGCTTAATGCTTATAATAATGGTGAAGATAAAGTGGCTATATTACAGGCTACTGGTACTGGTAAAAGTTATGTAGCTTTAAGATTAGCTTATGAATATAAAGATAAAAAAGTATTATATATATCTCCTTCTGGAGCTATAATAGAGCATATTAAAAATATAATAAATAATAATGGTTTAGATATAAATAGGGATTTTCCTAATTTAAAATTTAGAACATATCAAAGTTTAATAAATTTATCAAGAGAAGAAATAGTTGATTTAGATGTTGATTTACTTATAACAGATGAACTTCATCATCTTGGTGCTCCTGTATGGGGAAATAGAATTAATACTATTGTAGATACTCATCCTAATATGTTATTGTTTGGAATGTCTGCCTATAATGTAAGAGATAGGGGTACTATATATGAAAGAGATATGACTAATCCAGATACTGATGAATTATTTTCTGGTAAGGTAGTAAACTATTATGATTTATGCGATGCTATGATAGATGGGGTACTACCTAAACCTATTTATCGAAGTGCTTATGTAAGATTATATGATTATGAGAAATATCTTGAAGATAAAATAGAAGAAGGAAATTTATCAACGAAAGATTATACGGAATATATGAAGTTATTATTAGATGCTAAAAGGAGAATAATTAATGCTCCGAGTATACCTGATATGGTAAGAAAAAATATTAAAAATGATGGTAAATATATTTATTTTTGTCCTCCGATTACTGAGGAGGATACTAATGATGTAGATACAATTATGAATGAAGTTAAACAATGGTTTGATGGGTATGATGTAGTATTTTATAAAACGACAAGTAAAGATAAAACAAGTGGTAAACTAAATAGAGAGGCTTTTTATAATGATAGAGATCTAGAAGGAAATAGTGTTAAAAAGAAACTTAGAATTATGTTTGCTATTAATCAATATAATGAAGGAGTGCATGCTCCAGATGTTGATGGAGTAATACTTGGAAGAGGTACTACTTCAGATATTGTATATTTTGAGCAAATAGGTAGAGCTTTAGCGGTAAAAGGAAAGACAAAAGAAAAGTATGAAGAATATGATTCATTAACTAGAAATGAATTAATAGATATAGCTAAAGGTAATGGTATAGACGTATCTTTAGATATGACAAAAGAAGAAATAATTGATAAATTATTATCACCAGTAATTATAGATTTAACTAATAATATAGAGTTTATTGAAGAATTAGAGAATAATTTAAAGAATAGGGTAAAAGAAATTCAAAGGAAACAAGGTAAAAGTAATAGAAAGATTAAAATAAGAAATACTGATTTTGATATAAATATAGAAAATAAAGATTTATATGAAATATTAAGATATGTAAGAGATAGAATTAATCCTAATAGCTGGGATATGATGTATGAATTAGCAAAGAAATATTATGAACATTATGGTAATTTGAAAATACCACGTAGTTTTAAAACAAAAAATGGCTATGAAGCAGATGAGAATGGTTATAATTTAGGGAATTGGATTAATTATCAAAGAATGAATTATAAAAAAGGTAGTCTTTCAGAATATAGAATAAAAAAGCTTAAAGAAATAGATATGATATTTGGAATTGGAAAACAAGATGCCTGGAATATGATGTACGAATTAGCAAAGAAATATTATGAGCATTATGGTGATTTAAAAATACCTCGTTTTTTTAAAACAATAAATGGTTATGAAGTTGATGAAAAAGGTTATAATTTAGGAGCGTGGATTAGTACTCAAAGATTTAGTTATAAAAAAGGTACTCTTTTTGAAGATAGAATAGAAAAGCTTGAAAAAATAGGCATGATATTTGAAAATGCATATGAAGATGCTTGGAACAAAATATATGAACTAGCAAAGAAATATTATGAACATTATGGCAATTTGAAAGTACCTCAGAAGTTTAAAACAATAAATGGTTATGATATAGATGAAAATGGTTATAATTTTGGGGAATGGATTAGTAATCAAAGAGTAAAATATAAAAAGGGTACTCTTTCTGAAGATAAAATAAAAAAGCTTGAAGAAATAGGTATGATATTTGAAAATGTAAATGATGATACATGGAACATGATGTATGAATTAGCAAAGAAATATTATAAACATTATGGTGATTTGAAAATACCTCGTAGTTTTAAAACAGTAAATGGTTATGAAGTCGATGAGAAAGGTTATACTTTAGGAGCGTGGATTAATACTCAAAGATTTAGTTATAAAAAGGGTACTCTTTTTGAAGATAGAATAGAAAAACTTGAAGAAATAGGTATGATGTGGAATATAAGAAAAGATACTGATACAAAGAAAGTATTATGTGATAAGCATGGTATTGATAGTTCTTTGGTAGAGAATATATCTTATATGGAACTTTTTGCTAAAATTAATTATTTATTGGATAATAATATGGATATTATTATTGATGGTAAACTTAATCCTATATTTTTTATGAGTAATGAGAATATGATGATGAATTATGGTGTTTCTTTAAAAGATATGGTTAATATTTATACTAAGAATAAGAAGGCTAAATAGAGGTGAAATTATATGGAAAATATTGGTGTTGTTAGAGAAATTTTTATACCAAAATGTGATGATGAACTTAGTTCTGAATTGATTGGTTTTAAAGTATATGTATATGATTTGGATAAGGAGATTACTATTACTTTAAAACAAGATGAATATAATGTAGATATTTATAAAGATGATGAGGTTATTGTTATTAAAAATAATGATAGTTATGATATTATGTTATATGATGGTGATATAGATGTTTCTTAGAAGGTATTTAGATGATTTTTACTTTGATATGGTTATGAATAATTATGATATTTCTTACTTGGAAAGTATTGATGAGGATAATTTTGAAAAGATATATTGTTTGTTGAAAATGTATAATTTTTATTATATTAATGATATTATTTTGAATTATATAGAGATATTTTCTTTGGATATTGATGATGTTAAGAATGGTATTATTGAACTTAGGAATAAACTTGGTAGTAATTATGTATATATTATTGGTAATGATATGAGATATTTAGATTGTTTACTTAATAATTAATAGTAGTATTTTTTATGTTTTTATGATAAAATGGTTATTGATGAGGTGTTATGTATGAATGATAAACAAAATAAACAGATTACTAGTAGGGATGTAGATTTTGCTAAATGGTATACTGATGTTGTTAGAGCTGCTAAACTTGCATGTTATTCTAATACTAAGGGGTGTATTGTTATTGAACCTAATGGTTATGCTATATGGGAAAATATGCAAAGCATTATAGATAAGAAGTTTAAGGAAACTGGTCATGTTAATGTGTCTATGCCAATGCTTATTCCTGAATCTCTTCTTAATAAAGAAGGGGAATTAGTAGAGGGATTTGCTCCTGAAGTTGCTTGGGTTACTTATGGTGGTAATAAGAAATTAGATGAGAGGCTATGTATTAGACCTACTTCTGAAACGGTATTTAGTGATTATTATGCTAATAATATTTCTTCTTATCGTGATTTACCTAAATTATATAATCAATGGTGTAGTGTATTAAGATGGGAGAAGGAAACTAGACCTTTTCTTAGAAGTCGTGAGTTTTTATGGCAAGAGGGTCATACTATTCATGAAACTCGTGAAGAAGCTGAAGCTGAAACTTTACAAATGTTAAATATTTATAATGATTTCTTTCATGATTATTTAGCTATTCCTAGTATTGTTGGTAGAAAGACAGAAAAGGAAAAGTTTGCTGGTGCTGAATATACTTATACAGTTGAAGCTCTTATGTATAATGGTATTACTTTGCAGTCCGCTACTAGTCATTTCTTTGGTCAGAAGTTTGCTCGTGCTTATGATATTAAATATACTTCTAGAGATAATAAGATTGATTATCCTTATCAGACTTCTTGGGGTTGTTCTACGAGAATGATAGGAGCTCTTATTATGGTACATTCTGATGATTATGGTCTTGTTTTACCTCCTAAAATTGCTCCTAAAAAGGTTGTTATTATACCTATTGGTAATGATTTGGAAGTATTATCTTTAGCTAATGATTATTTTGATAAGTTGAAACAAGAGGGTATTGAGGCTTATATTGATAATAGTGAAAAGAGTCCGGGATATAAATTTGCTGAAGCTGAAGTTCAAGGTATTCCAGTACGTATTGAAATTGGTAAGAGGGATTTAGAGAATAATATGGTTACTTTGGTTAGAAGGGATACTAGAGAAAAATTACAAGTATTTACAAATACTGATATTATTCATGATGTTAAATTACTTCTTCTTGATATTCAAAGGGATATGTATGATAGGGCTTTGAGAAGAAGAGAAGAGATGACTTATACTGCTACGGATATGGAAGAGTTTGCTAGTATTATGAATGCTCATCCTGGTTTTGTTAAAGCTATGTGGTGTGGTGATCCTAAATGTGAAGAAAAGATTAAGGAAATAAGAGGTACGAAATCTAGATGTATTCCTTTTAGTGATGAAAAAGTATCAGATAAATGTGTTGTTTGTGGTAAAGAGGCTAAGGATTTAGTTATTTGGGGAATGCAATATTAAGAATACCATAGTTTATACTATGGTATTTTTTGTGTCAAATTTTGTTATATAATAGTTAAAAACTTGACTTAATTGTTAACTATTGGTATTATTTATTTAGTATTAATTTTGAAGGGAAGTTTATTATGAAGAAATTAAGTATTATTGTTCCTTGTTTTAATGAGGAAGAGAGTATACCTTATTTTTATGATGAGGTTAAAAAGGTTACTAAGAATATGGATATTAAGTTGGAACTTATTTTTGTTGATGATGGAAGTAGGGATAAGACTTTAGAGGTTATTAAGAGTAAGACTGATGATAAGGAAGTTAAGTATATTTCTTTTTCAAGAAATTTTGGGAAAGAGGCCGCTATGTATGCTGGTCTTAGTATGGCTAGTGGTGATTATGTGACTATTATGGATGTTGATTTACAGGATCCACCTAGTTTATTACCTGAAATGGTTAGATTGATTGAAGAAGAAGGATATGATTGCGTTGCTACTAAGAGTACTAGTAGAAATGGTTATTCTTTCTTAAGAAAGACATTTACTAAATGGTTTTATGATATTATTGGTAAAATGTCTAAAACAGAGATGGTACCTGGTGCTAGGGATTATAGACTTATGACTAGACAAATGGTAGAGGCTGTTTTAAGTATGAAGGAATATAATCGTTATTCGAAAGGTTTATTTAGTTTTGTTGGATTTAAGACTAAATGGATTGAATTTGAAAATAAGGAAAGAGTAGCAGGTACTACTAAATGGAATTTTTGGAAGTTATTTTCTTATGCTTTAGATGGTATTGTAGGATTTAGTACGGCTCCTCTTACTATGGCTGCTTTTATTGGTGTTTTATTCTGCTTGATAGCTTTTATTATGATTATTGTTATTATTGTTAAAACACTTGCTTTTGGTGATCCTACTAGTGGATGGCCTAGTCTTGCTTGTATTATTTTTATGGTAAGTGGTATTCAGCTTTTATGTTTAGGTGTTATTGGTGAATATTTGGCAAAGATGTATATGGAAGTTAAAGATAGACCTATATATATTATTAAAGAAAGTAATGTTGATAAGAAATGAAAAAGATAAAAGAATTATATTATAAATATGAAGAGATTATCTCCTATTTAATAGTGGGTGGTTTAACTACGGTAGTTAGTTTGGCTACATATTATTTACTTGTATATACTATTCTTAATCCAAAAGAAGCAGTAGAACTACAAATTGCAAATATTATATCTTGGGTTGCTTCGGTTACTTTTGCTTATTTTACTAATAGGAAATATGTATTTAAAACTAAAGAGAAAATATCTTTTAAAGAGGGGATTAATTTCTATTTATCTAGAGTAAGTACACTTCTTTTGGATATGCTAATGATGTATATATTTGTTAGTGTTTTGAAATTTGATGATAAGATTATTAAACTTATTGTTCAGGTTATTGTTATAGTACTTAATTATGTATTAAGTAAGTTTATTGTTTTTAAAAAGAAATAGAGGTTTGGTATGAAAAAGAAAGATTATTACAATTATTTGATTTTAACTGGTATTGTCTTTGTTATTTATATGATTTTAACTCATTTTACTAATGTATTTGGGTCTGATACTGATTGGATAAATCAACATACTATAATTCCTGATTATTTTAGGCAATTATTTTATAAGACAGGTAATTTGATTCCTAGTTTTTCTTTTAACTATGGTGGTGGACAAAATATATTTAATTTATCTTATTATGGTTTTTTGAGTCCGATTATTTTACCTTCTTATTTATTGCCTTTTGTTAGTATGAAGACTTATATGACAGTAGTTGATTTTATTATTGTAGTATCCTCAGGAATATTATTTTATAAGTGGATTTTATCTAATAAGTATGATAGAAATATTTCTCTTGTTACTTCTGTTATATTTGTTTTATCTGAATCACTTATATTTCAGATGCATAGACATGTTATGTTTGTTAATTATATGCCTTTTTTAATAATGGGACTTATGGGTGTAGATAAGTTATTTAATAATAATAAGAAGTCTTTACTTATTATATCGATATTTTTAATGATAATGACTAGTTATTAATATAGTGTTGGTGGTATTGTTGTTATTGGTATTTATTATTTATATAGGTATTTTAGTGATGATAGTAAACAGGGTATTAAATTATTTGCTAAGGATTTGGGTAAATTTATATTGTATATTTTAATACCTGTATTAATGGCAGGTGTATTACTTATTCCTACTATGAGTACTCTTTTAAGTGGTAGAGGTAGTAGTGAGAGTGCTATAAAATTAACTTCTTTATTGGTACCAAATTTTAATTTTCATAAGATTTTTTGTGGTAATTATACTATTGGTTTATCAATGCTTGGGTTTATATCTTTATTATATTTATTTTATAGTAAGAAGAAAAACAATGTTATTTTGGGTATATTATTAAGTATTGTTTTCTTTATACAAATATTTATGAATAATTTAAATCGTGTATAATATTTAAGTCATAAGTGTTTTATTCATTTTGATACTTAAAATT
>ERZ1023839.331-NODE-331-length-13673-cov-134.425540_pt1 | contig 13673 bp, 21 predicted proteins | sample MGYA00380383_ERZ1023839 | MGnify/ENA primary metagenome ERZ1023839 (study PRJEB33179, sample SAMN07449065) | human gut metagenome | biome: Human-gut; feature: Human associated habitat; material: Faeces | host: Homo sapiens | place: India:Kasaragod | collected... | reverse complement strand
TATAATAGACAAATCTATACGTATGCCTATTTACTTTCCCCAATCACTCGTAAAATATAATATACATTACAATGCATATTTAAAGATAAATAAAAAATAGGTTGATAAACAACCTATCTTTAATTATTCCTTGTATTTAATTGTTGTATAGTATACGAACCTTGTTAAGTGTTCGCCGTTGATTAGTTCAAGTTCGATTCTATGCAACTGCCCACTATTTCCGTAAGCATTGCAACAATAAGCTACCTGATAGCATGATGCCCATTTTACATTACTAGGTTTATATCCTAACGCTTTACATAGTGTTTCATGCGTGTGTATATCATTTTCATATAAATAACAATTATACCCTAAACATACACCACCTAAGTTCTGGCCTAACTTATGTAAATCCTTTTGAGTTAATGCAATAATATTTGTTTTCATTTTCATTCTCCTTCTTTAAATAATTCATCTGCCATAGCATTAAAAATTAAATTTTCTACACTAGTGTTATATCTTTCTTTTATATAATCACTAACTTTTAGAAAATTGTTTTGCGCTTTCTGAAATAAAAGCATAGTTGTAAACGCATATAGTTCTTGTGTTTCTTCTGTACATTTAAATTTAAAAAATTCATCATAATTAGAGACATTTATAGAAAGTTCATGTTCAAGTTCTTCATTAATGTTATTGGGTAGATATTTTAATGCTGCACGTTCTAATTGATAATATGTCATTTTATTTAACTCCTTTCTTTGCATTTCTTTTTGCTTTTCTCTTTGCTAGTTCCTTATCATAATTTATACCATAGTTCTTTGATAAGTAAAATTTAATATCTGACATAAGTTCTTGAACTGCTTTATAGTGTAAACTTATTTTTCTAGCGATATAAGGGTGTACATAATCATCTGAACTTTTGTTTAATAAAATTTTTAAATCAGTGTTATCGCCTGCCATGTCTAGTGTATATTCCATATAATCGCTATAAATTAGTTCATCTAAAAAGTAGATTCTAGCGTCCATCACCTCCCAAAATGTAGCGTCAAGACTATCTCTTAACATTCCCTTATAAATAAAATTTTCTTTCATTTCTTTCATTCCTTGGATAACCTTTTGTTTATCTCCCTTTCTTCACTTATAATTATACTCATATATAGTAAGAAGTCAATACAAAAAGCAAAGAAAAATAACAAAAAGTATTGAAAAATAAAATTTTATCACTATAATAAAAGGTGATAAAAGGTAAGAAATGTAAGCGTCTTACATTTATCATGATAAAAATTTATTATCATGATAAAAATTAATCACCACACCTAGCGAAAATTTGAATTTCACAAGTCAATTTCTCATTTTGAAATTTTATTTCTTAAAATTTGACTTGATTCAAAAAGGGGGTAATGGAATAATTAGAATACAGAAAGGAAGGAATCAAAATGTATGTAAGATGTGACTGTCAACTGAAGACAACTAGATGTATACAATATGCTTATAGGTGGAATGAATTTCCATTCGATATCCTAAAGAAGGATATTGTAAAGAGTGGCAAGCATAAGATGTATCAGAGCCACCCCATGACATTCGATATTGAGACAAGTAAGATACCTAAAGACAATGACGGGCATTATGAAGCCTTCATGTATATATGGCAGGTATGTATTGAAGGTAACGTTGTATTCGGTAGAAGATGGGAAGAACTGCAGGAGTTTATGCAGAAGGTAGTAGATTCATATAAACTAAGCGAAGGTGAACGAGTAGTTGTGTATGTACATAACTTGTCCTTTGAATTTCAATTCATTCAGGACTACTTCAACTTCACAGATGTGTTTGCAATGGCAAGCAGAAGCATTCTAACTGCAAAGACTGCACATCTAGAATTTAGATGTTCTTATAAGTTGTCTAATATGTCTCTAGCAAAGTTTATCGAAAATACACCTAATACCTTACATTACAAGGGTATAGATGATTTGGATTATTCCAGTGTCAGAACACCTGACACACCACTGACTGAAGTAGAATTAGGCTACTGCTTTAATGATGTCAAGGGATTATATGAATGTGTTATGGAGTTATTGAAAGAAGATAATATAGCAACTATCCCACTAACTAGCACAGGCTATGTCAGACGAGACTGTAGACATGCTATGAATAAGAATAAAAATAACAGAAAGATGTTCTTAAGAAGCAGGTTAACACTCCTACAGTATAAACTTCTAAGAGAGTGTTTCCGTGGTGGTAATACTGCTGGTGATAGATACCTGACAAATCTTATCCTGAAGAATGTAGGAAGTTATGACTTGTCTTCTTCATATCCATTTCAGATGATAGCAAGGGACTACCCTTTAGGTAAATGGAACTATGGTGTTATAAGGAATCTAGAAACACTAGAAGAATACAACAAGAAATACTGCACCATTGCTAGATACACTTTCAAGAATATCAGATTAAGAGATGAAAAGCCTATCCCATATATCCCACAGTCTAAATGTATTTCACTTGGGAACGATAGAGAAATATACAATGGAAGAATCCTTCATGCAGACTTGCTTACAACATCAATGACAAACATTGACTTTGATATAGTGAAGGAACAGTATGAATATGATGAAATAGCCGTTGAAGAGTTCCATTATTCTAGGAAAGGACTTCTACCTAAGGAACTACGAGATACTATCATGTATTATTTTGAGAAGAAGTCAAAACTTAAAGGAGATGAAGAACATTATTATGAATACATGAAGTCTAAAAACAAACTAAACAGTATCTATGGTATGACTGTTACTAACATTCTTAATACTGAAATAGAGTATCATGACGGAGAGTACACAGAAAAGAAAATGACTGAAGAAGAAATGCAGGAAGCATTAGATAAATACTACAAGAACCACAGGTCTTTTCTTAACTATTCTTGGGGAGTATTCGTCACTGCATATGCTAGAAGAGAACTAGAGGACGGCTTGAACATTGCAGGACTTGACACTATCTACTGTGACACCGATTCAGTAAAGTATATTGGAAATCATGACAATGAATTTGAAGAATACAACGAAAGATTGAACAGAGAATGCCTTGAAAAAGGAGTTGTCAACTATGCAGAAGTGAACGGAAAGAGATATTACATGGGTATTTTTGACAAGGAGAATGGCTATGACGAGTTCATCACATTAGGTGCAAAGAAATATGCATTCCTTCAGAACGGAAAACTAGGTATAACAGTATCTGGTCTAAGCAAGAAGAAAGGTGCTGAAGAACTAGAAAAGAAAGGGGGTTTGAGACGTTTCCAAAGAAACGAGGTATTCTATAACAGTGGAAGAACCATAGCACAGTACAATTCAGCTAAGGTCCATAATATCACTGTCAACGGCTCTACCTTCAGCACGGCCAGCAACCTAGCAATCGTTGATACCACATATACACTAGGTATCAGTGATACAATGCTAGATATCATTGAAAGATTACAAGGAGATAAAGATTATGAAGAAGAAAATCAGTAAGAAAAGAATAGAGAAATTCGAGCAGAAACAGAGGGCTACGCAGGAAGAAAGAACCAATCGAATTATCGAGATGAAAAGGGCAGGTGATAAAGAAGCACTTGCAAGGGAAGTACGTCTCATGAATAAGAGACTGAATGAAAGATTCAGACAGATTGAAAAGAGGAATAAACACCCTGAAAAGACAACAGGATATATGTATGCACAACGTGAACTTGGTATGGATAGACCACGTTATACAGAAAGTCTAAAGAAGATAATGCAGGAAGATATCGACAGATTATATGAGAATGCATTAGGTGTATCAAGAAAGCTGGGAAGTAAATCCACTTCATTATCAGGTCTTAAGTACATCAACGAGAATCGTGTTCAGGGTGCTATCGAGGGTATCAAGAAGAATCTAGGTATTGACATTGAAGATGGTACAGAGTTCAGAAGATTCTTGGAAGAGAATGTAAATGAAATGATTGATAACAATATCGGTTCAGATGTTATCTTCGAGATGTTCTCTATGGCTATGCATAAAGAGAAGGGAATAGAAACACTAGATAAGATGTGGAAAGAGTATCAGTCGAGAGGTGAACGTGTTGATACTATCGCAATGAAAAATTGGTTAAAATAAATTAATTTACTTATTGACAAATAACCAAAAATATAGTAACATAAAGGTACAGAAAGAGAGGTGAAAGAAATGAGTTATAAAAGTCCAACATTCAGAAGTGCTACTAATGCAGAGATTGCTTCATATCTAGGTATCACTAGACAAGCAGTTGGAAATAAACTGCATGGCAATTCAGAGTTCACACTTGATGAAGTGCTAACATTATATGATGTATACGGAATCACTATGTGGGATTTGAAGGACATCATAGAAGAAGAAACAGAAGTATATAGGAAAAGGAAGGAAGCAGGATTATGGAAAAGACAAAAATAACATTATATGATATCCTTATTCTATGTGGGCAGGAAGAACTTGTCGATATAGTATATAATGGATATCCTGTTGTAGTATGCAAGCCTGCAGGTGATTTATGTGATTTACTGCAGGTGCTAGATGATGAAATATTAAATTCTCTAGTATTCAAGCTAGAAGACCTATACGGAAAATTCCGTATACACTGCACAGAAGACTTAAGAAAGAAGATTGAAGATTATGAATGACAAAAATAAATTATCATATATCCTAAGTCTTTATTATCGTTGGGAGTTCATAGAAATAGTAGAACGCACAAATGGTGACGGTGATTGTATTATAAAAGAAACTATCTTAGAACGTGATTTTCGTAAGAATTTACATGAGTTAAATTATAAAGAACTATTTAAACGTAACTTATATGTTGTAGAAATTCTATCAACAACAGATAATGACTACGGAACACGTACTATATTAGTAGTAAGAGAGGATGAAAATTATGAGAGTTAATGAAATCTTATCTAGAGTAGAAGATACAGAAGTTATATATCTTAATCTAAATTATTTTGTTATCATGGGTTATAAAAATGAAATAAAAAGAGATGCAAGATTCGTAAATGAACATATCGGTGATTGGCTTGTTACAGACATATGTGTGCAGGAAATTTATAAAGAACATGTATTAGCAGTTACTGCTTGTAGAGGATAGAAGGTGAAAGTATGACACTAGATGATTTTATAAAGGTACTTACACCATATTCAGATGTAGAGATTGTAGTATTAGCTAAAGACACAAGTCATTCTGTAAATGGTTATAAAATGAATGTAATTCAGGATTTAATACAAGATGGCTATAGCAGTTTTGAAGACTATGAAATCTACTCAATAAGTTTAACAAATGGAATCATAGTAGACAGTAATGGTAGTGATGATAAAACTGTTAATCATATCCATGTAATAGCAAAGGAGAAATACTAATGGACTTAGGAACTTATATTATGTTAGGAATTACAATCATGTTATTGGTTGCATTAATTATTGTTAGAATTCAGATGAAATAGAAAAGGAGAAAATATATGAATAAAGTAATTTTATGTGGTAGAACTTGTGGAGAATGGAAAACTAGAAAGTACGGAGATAATAAGAGTTTTGTAACTAACTCTTTAGCAATCTCTGAAGGCAAGGACAAGACAGAATTTGTATCAGTCACTGTTTTCGGCAAGACTGCTGAAGTCCTTTACAAGTATGTAAAGAAGGGTGATATGGTACTCATTGAAGGTAGTATCCATACTTCAGTATCAGAAAAAGACGGCAAGAAGCAGTACTACACTACAGTAGTTGTGTTCCGTGCAGAACTCTTACCTAATGCACGAAAAGGAAAGAAAGAAAATGGAGAAGAAGATATCCAATTCTAATATCTACTTCAACGTATGGGATAGGATACATTCTTATCCCAATTTTCTTTTGTATATATTCGTTGGGGGTCGTGGAACAGGTAAGACTTATGGCAGTCTGAAGGAGTTTGCTATAAGGGCACACACAACAAGGAATAGATTCATATACTTAAGAAGAAGTGAAGTAGAAGTAGAGAACTGCTGCAGTCCTGTCTCTAATCCTTTCAAGGCAATCAATGCTGACCTTGGAACGAATATTCAGTTAAAGGTTATAAAGGATATGGCAGTCATTACCGATAACGAGGACGATGAGAACCCTGAAATAATCGGTTATGCAGGAGCACTGTCTACTTTCGGTAAGTTCCGTGGTATGGACTTTTCAGATGTAGAGTACATAGTATTTGACGAGTTCATCAATACCAATCCAATGTCTAAGATGAAGAATGAGTTCATGCTATTAATGAATGCTATCGAGACAGTCAATCGTAACAGAGAATTCAATTCAGACGGCACTGTTGATAACTCAAAGAGTGTTAAGGTAATCATGTTATCCAACGCAAACACACTTGATGATGATATCCTAAGAACACTGAATATCCCTGAAGTTATCCGTCAGATGAAGATTAATGATGAACACGTGTACATAGATGAAGAACGTGGAATCTACTATGAAGATTTGAAAAACAAGAACTTCACCGACATGAAGATGAAGACGAGGCTCTATAAACTAACTAAGGGTACTTCATTCTATGATATGTCACTTGAGAATGACTTTACATCAGACTATTTCGGTGACCTTAAGAAAGTGAACTACAATCAGTTGACACCTGTATGTAGTTATAAGAATATGTATTTCTATAAACACAAGTCTAAGGACATTATCTTTGTATGCAGAAGAAAGGCACAGTGCGTGTCTTATGACGAGCAGACCCTGAAGTCTTTCAAACTTGACTTTTGGCACTACTTGGAATCATACAGAAGCAGGGGGAATATGTTTTTTCAGGATTACAATATCAAACTTGACTATATGCATATCATGTAGTATATTATTAATAGGTGGGTTACATAATCAGGGCTCAGAAGGCTTGTAACAGGATGATTCCCTCATTGCCACCTTAATTTTAAAGAAAAGGAGAGACCAATTATGGAAGATGAAAAAAACGAACAGTCACAGGGAACAGAAACATCACCACAAGTAAACGTGGAAGAAACAGAAACTGAAGATATCAAGGCTAATCCTGCGTATATTGCAATGAAAGAAATGCTTGATAATCAGACTGCAGAGTTAGAAAAACTTCAGAAGCAGGTTAAAGACCTGCAGGTAGAAAAGGAAAAAATGGCTTTATCTTACGGTTTAGAAGATAAGAGACAGGAAGAACTAGACAATGCATGGCTTGGTTTTTCTAGATATTCAAATAAAAAATAAGGAGATGATATTATGGCTTTAACTGCTACACAGATTTATACAATCGTTAATGAAGTTGCTTCACAGGCTATGGGTTTAAAGACTATGACAGTTGTTGACAATGCTGGTTTAGTTGCACTAGGAAATACAGTGCTTGGTTCAAATGAAACAAAAAATAACTTTATTAATGCATTGACTGATAGAATAGGTCGAACTATCGTTTCATTCAGGGCTTATCACAGTCACTTCCCTGACTTTGAACGTGATTCGATTGAATGGGGTAATATACTTCAGAAACTTAAGGTAGCAATGCCTGATGCTGAATCAGATGACTCTTTCAATTTAGTAGATGGAAAATCGGTTGACCAATACAAGATTAATAAACCAAAAGTTAATCAGTTGCTTTTCACAAATGAAACACCATGGCAGACACATATCACAGTTCACCTAGACGAACTAGAAAAAGCGTTTGTTGATTCAACTGCTATGGGTGCATTTATTTCAGGTATGTTCGGTGAAGTACAGAACAGGATTGAACTCGCAATGGAGAACTTATCAATCGACTGTGTCAATAACTACATGGCTGAAATGATTAAGAGACAGGTACAGAGACCATCACGAGTAATTAATTTAGTAACTGAATATAATCAGTCTATGGGGCTTACTACTGAAAATGCATTAAAACCAAAGGACGCATTGAATACTCCTGCATTCCTAGAATATGTTGTTAGAAGAATCAATACTATCTCTTCTACAATGGAATACATGACAAGTGGTATGTTTAATGATACTGCTTATGCTGGTGGTGACACACAGAATGCTATCTACTCTAGACATACTCCTAAGAGTGAACAGAGAATGATGTTATTTATTGATTTAGTAAATTCGTTGAAAACTAATGTTAATTCTAAAGCATTCAATATGAAGGAAGTAGCAATCGACATTCCTTTCATGACAGTACCATTTTGGCAGGCACTTAAGACACCTGACGCAATCAATATCAAGCCTGCTTCAGGTGGTACGGCTATCTCACAGACTAGTGTTATGGGAGTATTGTTTGATAGAGAGGCAATGGGTACTTTCAAGAATAAGTATACATCTTTGACTTCTCCTATCAATGCCGCAGGAAAATATTACAATGTATTCTATCACATGATTACAATGTACTATAATGACCTTACAGAAAATGCCGTTATTTTCTTACTTGCTTAAGTAGGTGATATTATGAAACTAACGGCTTACAGGTTCTTCAACAAGAGGAAGAACTCTACTAAGAGACCTGCAGGTGGTTCAGAAAGAGACGTCGTTCTTTTGGACGATGTTTCTTTGTATTCTCCTGTCTTTGAGTGTAACTATTGGGACTATAACGATAACTACTGCAAGTGGGCAGGTCGATATTACTATGTAGTGGATGTGGTTTGTAAAAGTCACAATATATTTGATGTGCACTGTGAAATCGACCCTTTAGCAACTTGGAAAGATGATATCATGGCAACTACTGCTTTTGTTACTTTCAGTACGAGTGACTTTGATATTGGGATTCCTGACTATAGGTTAAGTAGTGACCCTAAAACACTTACTAAGAGTGCAGGGGTAGAAGTATTTCCTAAATTGGCAGAAAACTTTGTTATCTCATATGTAGGTACTAAGTCAGCACCAACAACAGGTATCACCTATTCACAGTTGGAAGGACTGCAGGGAGAGATGATGTCTAACAAGTGTGTCAAAAAAATTGTTGACTGGGCTAAGAATATCATTGCTAATGACCCACAATCTACAGAGACAGGCAATCTTGTAGCAAGCCTTTTAGGTAATACATCTAACTCAATAACTAGATGTATCTTTACTCCTAAATTTCATTCTATAGGTTCGACAGGAGATATCGTTCTTGCAGGTGGTTATAACACAAACATTGCAGGTGAGAAACCTTCTCATGCATATTCAGAGAACTACTCAATCAAGATTCCATGGTCTTTCCCAACAGGTGACTTTAGAAACAGGGCACAGTTTACTGCTATGTGTATCTACTTGCCAGGATATGGTTTCATATCTCTTAATGCAGATAACTATCAGGGGCAGTCTTCAATTAATGTTCAGGCCACAATTGATTCCTATGTAGGTGAGATTACATATCTAGTTGACGGAAAGACAAAAGCAACCTGCAGTATCTCTTATCCTGTTCAGGTCGGTACTTCACAGGTAGGTAATATACCTAATGCAGTAGCAGGTGTTGCACAGGCTATAACAGGTGGTATGGCTGAAAACCCTGTGGGTGTCGGTATGGGTGCTTTCAATGCAGTTAGGAGTGCAATCGGTACAGACGCAGGTTCAATAGGAAGTGCAGGTGGCAGTAGTGCTTTTAGTGCATATACTAAGATTACTGTAGTTACCATGGCACATAATACTAATGTTGACCCTTCTACTGTAGCAGGCACTATCGGTAGACCACTCAATGCAGTTAGACAGATTGGCAAGTTAAGTGGATATGTTCAGACTGCAGATGCAGAAGTCCCAACAACTGCACCTGACGAATATAAGACAGTAATAAATGATAGTTTGAATGGGGGTATGTACATTGAATAATGAAGAAATGAGATATAATGAACTAGTTAAACAGTATAATCAGGTGAAGCCTTCAGACGTGCAGATGAAAGATTCATTATCATATTGGCACTATTATAATGCATTGCTTCATCTTTGCTATTCGATTTTTGAATTTGAGAATCTACCTGACAATTGGGACAGGGATTATATGCTTAACCAATTATTTATTCGAGGTGGCTTCTGTGTGTGTCAGACAGAATTAGGGGTACTACCACTCATGTGTAGTACATCATATTATAATGTTTATAACAAACCGACTAAGTGTTTGATTGCCAATAACGTGCTAGGTTCTTTTCAGAAGACTATTGGTGTGGATTGTGTGTATGTAAACCTTGGGTGGGAGTTTGATTCATTCATTAATCTTAATATGGTTATTAATATGTATGCAGGTAAACTAGCTAATGTTGACGGTGCTATATCTACTAACCTTATAAATTCTAGGGTTGCTTTCCTATTCTTATGCAGTGATAACAGTGAAATAAATTCAGCAAAACAGGCTTATGATAGATTCACTGCAGGTGACCCTGCTATATTTATGAAGACTAAATCGACAATCAACAAGCCTGACTTATTCTTTAATAATGTCAAGAACACTTATATTGTAGATGAACTTCAGGATTCTAAAGATGATATCTATAACGAGTTCCTTACATATATTGGTATCAAGAATGCGAATACTGACAAGAAGGAAAGACTGAATGTAGATGAAGTCAATGTGAATAATCAATGCACTAGTTCACATGTCTTTTCTTGGTTCTACAATGTCAAGAAAGAGATTGACAACGTGAATAAGATGTTCGGACTTGATATAAAGGTTAGACTTAACCAGCCTAAGGAAGAAAGGAGTGTTGAAGATGAACCTAAACAATCTAATGAAACTGTATGATAATGACTTATTCAACGATATCATGCTTCCTGAAGGTATCGACCATGATACAGTTGTTAATACGATACTTAATGAAAGTGCTTTAAACACTCCTATGTACCCTGAACATGACCTTCTGAAGATGATGATTAATAACTTCTTTAGAAAGTACTATAACAACTTTGACAGGTACAATAGGGCACTGCAGGAAGAATACACACCTAATGAAAACTACCATAAGACAGATGAAAGAAGAATCAATGATAATGTCAAAAAGCATGAACTTTTGGACGGGCATCAAGTCAATACTCTTGATGACCATGAAGTACGAGAAGATTATAAAATGGCTTTTGATGCGAATGATTGGAAACGTACAGATAGAATTGATGATAAATTCTACAACATGGACGATTACAAGCAGTGGAATAACACTGACACTAATACCAATCGTGATAGCAATATCAACACTGTTTCTCATGGACTGACAGGTGTATACTCTAATCAAAAACTTATTGAAGAAGAACTTAAATTAAGAACTAAATATAATATATATGATTATATTTCTGATTTATTTTATGAAGAATTTATGATAAAATGTATGTAGGGAGGTAATGCTATGAGTTATATATATGATTTTCCACATACTAGAACATATGATTCTGACTTAGGTTTCCTGATTGAATATTACAAACAGGTAAAAGAAGCATATGACGGTACTTGGGCTAGAATCAATGAATTAGCAGATTATCTTGAAACACATCTTCCTGAATTGGCAAGTGAATATCTTGATATTGCTTTAAAGGAAGGTAGAATTGCAGTTAATCTGAAATACACTGCAAGTGATACATCACTTACATTTACATATACTACAAAGGGGTGATAACTAATGACAACTTATGATTTTGATAGATTTAAAGACAATGGAAATGTCTATCTTTGTAAGGATAGTGAAGGTAGACAGAAGATTGAAGATATTAGAACAGAAACCGACAATAAATTAGAAGCATTCAGAAAATCACTTCTTGATAGATATGTTATTATCGGTGATTCATACTTGGAAGGGTATAATCCTGACGGTAACGTTGAAAGTTTTGGTGTAAAACTAAAAGGTATGATGAATAAATCTGATGAAGATTGGGTAATGGCATATAAAGGTGGTGTTGGTTTTGTAAATAAGATTAATCAACAGGATTACTCAACACTAACACAAGACGCATACAATAAATGTAAGTCGCCTGAAACTATCACTCATGTAATTTATGCAGGTGGATATAATGACAGTAACAATACATCTGAAGCGATTCAGAAAGCAATCACTTCATGCTATGAAAAAATGCATTCATTATTTCCTAATGCTGTTATGTATCTAGCGAATATTGCCTGCAACTTCAAAAATGAGGAAGTATTATGGCACTTGCACGATAACGTACTGCATGCTTATAACTGTTCAGCAGGTGATAAGAAAATCTGTTCTCTTGGATATATTGGCAACTGTCTGCATGAACGAGGTATGTTAGCAAGTGACGGATACCACCCTACAGATTGGGGACAGTGGATAATTGCTAGTGCTTTATCCTATAAACTTCGAGGCGGTGAGTTACAGCCTGTTGGTAGATTCATTGAATTTACAAGCACATATTCACAGCCTTCTGTAAGTGTATCAACTGTAACAGGTAAGGAATTCTTTGATAAGGAAATACTTACATTAGTATTCCACAGAATTAATTTTACTACACAACCTTCAATTCCTACAGAAATAGCTTGGGTTGTTGGTAAGACAAGTGATTTACAATATGTTAGAAATACATATCATTTTATGGCTTCAATACAGACAACAGGAATCGTTTCTTATAACGGTGGGGCAAACTTCAGAACATGTTCAATGAGTATCGGTATTCAGGAAGGTGGTTTCCTTTATGTCAGACTTCACACACTGAATAAAGATGATACGAACTATGAAGTACTTAATAACATTAAGTTCATTGCTTTTGATGATACTACATTAAGAGTTCCATTATCATATATCTAAAGGAGAAATTATTATGCAGGAAGTAGAAACATTAATTACTACAGTTGGTTTTCCGATTGCCATGTGTCTTTTGTTCGCATGGTACATCTATAAACGTGATGAAAAGGATAGTACTAAGGACTTGGAACATAAACAGGAAGTGGACAAATTAAGTGAAGCAATCACTAATAATACTATCGTTATGGAAAAGATTCTAAAGGTATTATCATTGAAAGAAGGTGTTGATGATGAAAGTAAATGATTTTGTAACTAAGGCATTAGCCTATGAACAGAGACCTACATTATATAAGTTAGGTACTTACATGAATAAAAAGAGTGGTAAATACATCTTATGCGACTGTTCAGGACTTATTAAGGGTGTCTTGTGGGGTTATCCTGACAAGGGCAAATATGGTTCTAATGGTGTTCCTGATACGAATGCTAACACTATGATTAGTAAGTACTGCACAGGTGTTACATCTGATATGTCTAAGTTAAGAAAAGGTATGGCAGTGTGGATGTCAGGACATATCGGTATCTACTGTGGTGACGGTGTGGTTGTTGAATCTTCACCACGTTGGGAAAATGGTATTCAGCGTACCTATCCAAAGGGTTGCCCTATTGCTAACAAACATCACCTGAATACACGTAAATGGACTAAATGTGGCTATCTAAAATGGATTGACTACACTACAACTTCAGACCTTACTCAGGTTGCTAGAGATGTTATCAATGGAAAATACGGAAATGGCAAAGAACGTATTGACAATTTAACGAAAGCAGGGTACAATTATAAAGAGGTACAAAAGATTGTTAATTCGTTGTTAAGTAATTCCGTTTAATCCTTTCATACTCTTACACATTATATATTGGCTTCCTTTCTGAATATAATGTACCTCGACGGCTCCTTCCAATGTGAAGGGGCTTTTATTTTTCATTAATGTGTAACCGATACCATATAGAAGTAAAAAGTAAATTGGGGGGTTTCTATATATGTATATTATACACATCTGA
>ERZ1023839.311-NODE-311-length-14290-cov-13.707130_pt1 | contig 14290 bp, 11 predicted proteins | sample MGYA00380383_ERZ1023839 | MGnify/ENA primary metagenome ERZ1023839 (study PRJEB33179, sample SAMN07449065) | human gut metagenome | biome: Human-gut; feature: Human associated habitat; material: Faeces | host: Homo sapiens | place: India:Kasaragod | collected... | reverse complement strand
CTGATTATGAGAAGGATTGGGTGAAGCATCCTGTGCTGCATTTCGACCTGAGCGGTGCCAAGCATTTTGATGAGGAAGGCTTGAAACATTATCTCGACTTGCAGCTGAAACCATACGAGAAGCTCTATGGCAGGGATGATGATGAATTGTATCCAAACGACCGACTGGATGGAATCGTAAAGCGAGCTTACAAGCAGACGGGTGAAAAGGTGGTTGTCATCATTGATGAATATGATGCTCCTTTGCTGGATGTGGTGCATGAGGAGGATGATCTCAAACAGTTGCGTCTCATTATGCAGAACTTCTATAGTCCTTTAAAAAAGCTCGACCCATACCTGGAGTTCACCTTCATCACCGGTATCACCAAGTTCTCGCAGCTCAGCATCTTCAGCGAACTCAACAACCTCGACAACATCAGCATGTTCGATCAGTATTCGGCTATCTGTGGTATCAGCAAGACGGAACTTACTACACAGATGAAACCGGATATTGAGGCTATGGGTGAAACTCTTGGTATGACGTATGAGGAATGCCTGGCAGAGCTGACGCAATTCTATGATGGTTATCATTTCAGCGAGAATTCAGAAGATGTTTTCAATCCGTTCAGTCTGGTAAAGGCATTGAATGCACGCAAGATTGCTCCTTACTGGTTTGGATCCGGAACTCCATCCTTTCTCTTGAAACTATTGGATAAGTATCATGTCAACCTGGCTTCTCTGGAGAGCCAGGAGGCAGTACTGAACTCCTTTGATCTATCTACGGAAGAAATGACGGATGCCTTGCCTTTGCTTTACCAGAGCGGCTATCTGACCATCAAGAAATATGAACCGATGTTTCGGGAATATACGCTAGGCATCCCAAACAAGGAGGTACGCGATGGATTGCTCAATTCGTTGATTCCTCATTATGTGAATCCTCGCCGTTCCGACAACGATGCATTTCTCTTGGGATTCTGCAAGGCGGTTTATCGAAACGATATTGAGGCTGCTTTGGAGCACATGCGCACCTATCTGGCTACAATACCATACGATTTGGAGAATCATAGCGAGAAGCATTATCAGACCATCTTCTATCTGATGTTCAGCTTCCTCAATATCTATATCCGAACAGAAGTGAAGAGTGCCATCGGCAGGGCTGATGCCGTGATGCACATGCCTGATACGATATATGTTTTCGAACTGAAGGTAGATAAGAGTGCCGATGAGGCTTTGGCTCAGATAGATGAAAAGGGCTACATGCTGCCTTATCATTCTGAAGGTAAGCGATTGGTAAAAGTGGGTATCAGCTTTGACAGCACCCAGCGAACCATCAGCGAATGGAAGATTAAGGAAGAATAAGAAAGAAAAAGAAAATGAAAAGATAATCCGAAACAGAAGCATTGGCAGCTATCTGTTTCGGATTTTACATTTCCATAACGTCTTATATCTATTTCATGTTACATGTTTTATGAAATGTTTCAACCATACAGGTCGAAATCAGTTATTATTAGGTTAAAACCGTAAGTAAGTAAACGATTTCATATAATTATAATACAGAAAAGGGTGGTTATTGCTTTTCTTTTTGTATCTTTGCAACCGTTTGACAATTGTACGTGCCAAATCATACATAAAGGAAAAAAGAATATCTAATAATAAATAAGAAGTAATGACTACACTTACAATTTCTATTATTGTCGTTTTCGTGCTCGGCTATGCACTCATTGCCACCGAAAGCTTGACTAAGGTAAACAAGGCAGCGATAGCCCTGTTGATGTTGGTAGGTTGTTGGACCCTCTACATGATGGATCCAATGCAGTATCTCCAGTTGATGCACCCTGACTATACAGGCGGTGCAGCAGGAATGGTGGAGAAGGTGACCGGAATCATCCAGGAACATCTGGGCGATACCGCCACAACACTCTTCTTCCTGATGGGTGCGATGACCATCGTGGAAATCGTTGACCAGAACGGTGGATTCAACTGGGTTCGCAAGGTGATGAAGACCAAGTCGAAGCGTGCGCTCCTCTGGCGTATCGCTATCCTTACCTTCTTCCTCTCTGCCATCCTCGACAATCTGACCACCAGTATCGTGATGATCATGATTCTCCGAAAGCTCGTCACCGACCACAAGGATCGCATGGTTTATGCATCCCTCGTCATCATCGCAGCCAATTCGGGTGGTGCTTTCTCACCAATCGGCGACGTTACCACCATCATGCTCTGGAACAAGGGATTGATTACTGCAGCCGGCGTTATCGCCGAAATCTTCATCCCGTCTGTGGTTTCCATGGTGATTCCTGCCCTCATCCTTCAGACCATGTTGAAGGGCGAACTCGTGATGCCTGAGGTTTCTGACCAGCAGAATGCATCGGTCAGCGATTTCACCGAAGGTCAGCGCAAGGCTGTGTTCTGGTTGGGAGTAGGCGGCTTGATCTTCGTTCCTATCTTCAAGAGTATCACCCACTTGCCTCCATTCGTAGGAATCCTCCTGGTATTGGGCGTTCTCTGGACTGTTACCGAAGTTTTCTATCGCGGTTTGCATCGTGGAGCTGATGCCGAGGGTACTCAGAAGCGAGTAACCAAGTTGCTTTCTCGTGTTGATATGAGTACCATCCTCTTCTTCCTCGGTATCCTGATGGCTGTATCTTGCTTGGCTGAGATTGGCGTATTGACTGCTTTGGGTCAGGGCTTGAACGTCGTATTCGATGGCAACCACTACCTGGTAACTGGTATCATCGGTGTGCTTTCAAGTATCGTTGACAACGTGCCTCTGGTAGCCGGATGTATGGGAATGTATCCTGTGGCTGCCGCTGGCGATATGGCTGTGGATGGTGTCTTCTGGCAGTTGCTGGCCTACTGTGCCGGTGTAGGTGGTTCAATGCTGATTATCGGTAGTGCCGCTGGTGTGGTAGTAATGGGTTTGGAGAAGATTACCTTCGGCTGGTATATGAAGCATATCTCCTGGATTGCTTTCGTAGGTTACCTGGCAGGTATCGTTTGCTACTGGTTCATCCGCACCTTCCTTTATGCTATCTAAAGGATAAGCATTTTCTGATGTGAGCCCCACACGCCCTGAAAGGGCAGAAGCTCATAGCCCAGGGCAGCGCCCTGGGTAATGATGGATGCAAGCCTGTCGCCCTGTAAGGGCAAAAGCTTTCTTTCTTACGTGAAAAAGTTTTTTTGAAGAAAAAGTCTCATAGTCTCATTTTCTGTTGGAAATATTGGCTTAAAGACTTGATAGATAATAAGATAAAAAGAATGAGGCTTCTCGGTTCTGGCGCCGGGAAGTCTCATTCATGTATCATAGAAGTATCATTATTTCACTTTTTCTTTACGAGATACTTCATTCCATCTGCAAATCTCTTGTGTTTCAACTCACTCATATTCGCCAGTTTTCTGCCGAATCCCATCAGACTGTTTACCTTGAGCGATGAACCAATCTGCTTCTTCAGATAGTCAAAAATTTCGGCGGCAGTAAGATACTCACCCTCTTTCTCATCCTCAACCAATTCAAAATAGAGCAGGAAATACTGGTCTATCGGCTGGATTATCTCAAACTGGCTGTTGCTCTTCATGATCAGCTTCACCTGCTGCGCATCGAAATAACTCTTTTCGCCATTGTTCAAGGCAGAAAGTGCCTGGGCAAAAAGCTGCTGGTAGTTCGGGCGAACGCTCACGTCGATAGGCCCCGTCAGTTCCACACCGATGAATCTTCGGTTTCCGGAAGGATCGGAGAGAATATCCTTCATATTGCTCGTGGCGATGAACGAGGCGAGACGAGGAAATTCCATGACATGACTGCCATACGGAGGCTTGTATTTCAGCGTAGGCAACTGGATGAGGTTCTTCAGGAATCCCTGCTGCACCTGTGGCGAAATCTGGTTGAACTCATCGAGATTGATAACCATAAACTGCGCCATCGCCTGATAAACCTGACGCTTTTCGGAGAGAATCAGATTGTCACTATATCCCCACTGTAGTTCCGGCGGCAGCAGTCGGCGGCAGAAAGTACTCTTGTTGTAACCCTGTTTGGAAATGAGAAGCGGAGCCACCGAGTTGCCGTATTGGCGATGTGAATAGCCGCGCCACTGGTCCACCATGCCCAGGAACCAGGTGTAAAACCAGTCTGCCCAGTGAGGATTGGCGGTAGGCACCGTGCGGGCCAAGGCACGGATATGATCTTTTCCATCCCATTTGTCGTAGCACTGGAAGAGATATTCATCTATCGGATTATAATTCTTGATATAATCTGACTCCAGGAAATTACGTACATCCTTGATGCTCACCCGGATATCAGCCAGCTGCACCTCCAGCGTCATACGCTTCTGCACTCTCGGATCCACAGGTTGGAAACCATACCAACCTTTCTCCTTCGGCATGTATTCCACGAATTTCATCACCGTGTTGTATCTGAAATCATATCTGCTTTTCAGCAGCTGCATCATGTTCACGATATTCTCGCGAATGCTGTTCTTGTCAACTTTCTTTCCTTCTTCCGGAGCCCTGAAATCAGGAATTGTCTGCTGATTATTATCCGTGCTGGGAGCTGAGCTTTGAGATCGTGTATGGCTGTCAATCTTCATCGCCACCGCCTTGCTATTGAAATAAGGCTCCGCATCGAGCGTCATCATAAAACTGTTGTGAATAGAAGGCTCTTGGGATAGGGTAGATCCAGCCTCGATAGAAGGTTTCGGACCATCTACAAGAATCGAAGCCTTGACAATAGCCTGATATATAGGGAAAATCTGCTGGTAAGCGATGCGATAGAGAAGTTCGGCATCCGCTTCTGATGTAGGCAGGGAATCCTTTTCGCCCTGGAATTTTATCAGAACGATAACAGTCTTTCTGTCGGCACCTGTGATGGCGGCAAGGGTAGAAGGCAGAATGGCTACCGAGCGCTTAATACCCTCCACACCATCCATATCGGTAATGTTGCCAAATTTCAGCAGCAGGATACCATTGAAAGCCTTCATCTTCAGGTTGTTGTTTTCATCTTTGGCGAATTCAGCAGCGGGATAGATGTGCATCCATTTCGGCATATCCTTGTAGCCTTCATAGTTGTTGCTAAGATACGGAACGCTTTCGCGGAAGTGGTTGATAGTCAGTTTGCTATCATCCCTTGCGAATCGTTCCATCAGCTTCTCCATCGTCTTGGTACTTACGAGAAGCTGGTTTTTATTATTTGTATGTACGATAGTTACCTTCATTGTATTTCTGGTTAATGGTTAAGTGTTAACTGTAAATTATCAATTGTACATTATCAATTATTAATTCCGTTGCCCAAAACAAACCCCGAAGTTTGGGCACTCATTGCCCGCCTTATGGGCACTTGTTGCCCAGCACTTGTTCTGTGGATGCCCGCTTGGTGGGCTGTGGGTGCCCGTGTAACGGGCATGGTAGGATCAGCTAATGGGCATAGAGGGAACATCTGATGAACTGAAAAAGTAGAACAATAAATTCTTGGAAAGATTAGCTATTCGTGAAGTCAATCTCTTCAGAGAAGTGTTCGAACTCAACGTCTTTATATCCGTATCTGGCGAAGAGCTGTTTGATATATTTCTGCTGTTCCGGGAGGAGTTTCAGTTGTCCCAGTTTGTATCGGTAGTATTGTCCTTTGCTACCGAGGTAGCTTCTCATTTCGGCGCGCAGTGTGGGTGCGTCTTTCACTTTCATTTCGGCAAAGAGTTTGTCGAATCCCCATGCCATTTTCACGACACGCAGCGGAGCGAAGTACTTGCAATTCCCGTTTTTCAGGGCATTTGGGAAGATGGCATCTCCTCTATCAGTCTTCTCGTTTTTGTAGAGGCCGGATAGATAGTGGATACACTTGTCTTTCATCGGACATGGTTCGGTGAAGCAATAGGTGATGAGGCTAGGAACGTTTCCGTATTCGAAAGCCTTTTTCAAAAGTTCCTTTTCATCCATAGTTGCTATGTTTTTAGTAAAAATTTCTATTATAACGAGAAAAATGGGTATTTATTGCCTGAAAACAAGGATTTTTTATATGTTTTTGTAGCTTTTTTCTGTATTTTAGTAGTACATTTTAGCTTCTTGACAGCATTTTTCTGCCTCTTATTAGCATTTTTATGATACATTTCCAAGAATTGATGATACTTCCATGATACTTCTTTCGCCATTTTTCGAGAAGTCTCATTCGATAAAAGATTCTGAGTGTTAGATATATAACCTTCATTTTTCATTGAATAATGAGACTTTGATACTTTTTACGAGAAAAATATCTATACGTATGCGCGTGATGAATCCTTTGCGTTACCTACCATTCTGCTTGATGCAAAAACGTAGCTTACTCATAAATGGCACCCAAAAACATATAAAAAGTACGAAATCTCTTGCGAGGTTCGTACTTTTTGTCTATCTTTGCACAAAATAGTGTGCCTGAGACTGAATGAAGCATGATATTGGCTATATCTGATAGATTTCTGTCGTAACCACTTACTCAACTAGAAAAGGAGCAATTATGAAGCAGAATGTGAAACGTTTGCCTTACGGTATCAATGACTTTGAGGCTGTTATTGAACAAAATCAATATTATGTGGATAAGACGATGTATTTGCCTTTGTTGGAAAACCAGCCAAGCAACATCATCTTCATTCGTCCACGTCGGTTCGGTAAGAGCATATTCTTGAGTATGCTCCATGCTTATTATGATTGTAGCAAGAAAGAGAAATTCCAAACTCTTTTTGGTGATTTATGGGTTGGCAAGCATCCTACTCCTTTACAGGGAAAGTATCAGGTTCTTCACCTTGATTTCTCGTATGTAGGCGGTAGTATTGATAAGTTGGAGGAAAACTTTGATATGTATTTGCGTGTCAAATTGGATGGATTCATGCGAATTTACCAAGACTCTTATCTGGAAGATTTTAAGGAGAAGTTCTTTAAGTCGGATTCCGCTACGGAGAAATTAGCTTTGCTTCAAGATGAGACTGCGACCAAGAGCATTCCTCTCTATCTGATAATCGATGAATATGACAATTTCACCAATACCGTGCTCAATGAACAGGGTGAGAAGGTATATTGGGCAATCACCCATGCCGATGGCTTTTATCGTGATGTCTTCAAGAAGTTCAAGGGGATGTTTGAGCGTATTTTCATCACTGGTGTCAGTCCTGTTACCTTGGACGATGTGACAAGCGGATTCAATATTGGCTGGCATATCTCTACCAAGCCGGAGTTCAATCAGATGTTAGGCTTTTCTTTGGAAGAAGTACGCAAGATGTTTGCTTATTATAAAGAGGTGGGAGGAATTCCTGCAACAAGTGATATCGAGGTGATGATAGACGAGATGAAACCTTGGTACGACAATTATTGTTTTTCTGAGGATGCCTTGAAAAATCAGAGTAAAGTGTTCAATTGTGATATGGTAATCTACTATCTCCGGAACTACATGGATAGAGGCGAGGCTCCAAAGCAGATGATAGATCCAAACACGATGACAGACTACAACAAAATGAAGAAACTTCTTCTGTTGGATAAGTTGGATGGCAATCGCAAAGGCATTATTCGCACGATAGCCGAGACGGGGCAGATAGTAACAAGCTTGGAAAATACATTCCCAGCCAGTAGGTTGACTAATCCTCAAACATTCACCAGTCTGCTGTTCTATTATGGTATGCTTACTATAAAGGATACTTTCGGTGATATGCTGATATTGGGTATTCCAAACAATAATGTTCGTAAGCAGTATTATGGCTATTTGTTGGAGCAATACCAGGAGGAAAAGTTTGTTGACTTAACTCAGATGAAGATACTGTTTACTTACATGGCTCTTGAGGGGAAGTGGCGTGATGCTTTGGAGGCAATGGCAAAGGCGTATGAGAACGTCTCATCTGTTCGTGACGGTATCGAGTCGGAGCGCAATCTTCAAGGTTTCTTCATGGCATATCTGAATCTGAACAATTACTATTATACCGCTCCTGAGCTGGAATTGAACCATGGTTATTGTGACTTTTTCCTTTTGCCAAACCTTACCCATTATGCAACCAAACATAGTTATATATTGGAACTGAAGGTGTTGTCGAAGAAAGATTATGAGGCAAAGCCTGAGGATGGCAAACTTTCCAAGGCAGAAGTACAATGGCAAGAGGCAGAGGAACAAATCAAGCGATATGCCATGGCTCCAAGGGTTGAGGCTCTGCGCCAAGGTACAACGCTCCATAAAATCATCATGCAGTTTGTCGCTGGCAAGTTGGTGAGAATGGAGGAAGTGGTGTGTTGATTGTAGCATTCTTTTATGGATATTTTCGATAATTTTTAAAGCGTAGAATCCTGCTGGCATCACTGCCAGCAGGATTCTACGCTTTCCCAATTATTCTTAATATGTCGTCTGAAAATAGAACTCTATTGAACTCTACAAAACTCTCTTGTGATTTCTTATTCAGCATTTGCCTGCTGCTCTGTCTCAGTAGCCTCCTGCTGCTGAGTTGTCTCCTCCTGAGTATTCTCCTGCTGGATAGAATCCTCAGTGGTAGCCTGTGGCTGGATAGGAGTGCCAACTTCTGTTGTATCTGAAGGTGCATCTGGAGCCACGGTATCAACTGGTGCTACCTCTGCGTTACCTACCATTCTGCTTGATGCAAAAACGTTGCTTACTGAAACCATTACCATAGCTGCGATAGCTGCAAACATAAACTTCTTCATAATCGTATATTTTTTAAATTATTACTATTTAATGTTACTTACTTTCTTTCTTTGTGGATTCGTTGTCGAACCCGCTATTCATAGTCACAATCTGCGTGCCAAAAAGATGGGCTAAAATGATATGGATTGATTATCAGACGTTTATGTTTTTTTTGTACCAAAAGTAAATAGTGTGGAAAATGAGGAAAGTATGTGGAAACATTCCCCAAAAAGTTGGGGAATGTAAGGTACCCAACCATGTAATAATAAGTAAGCTATGATTTTCAAAAGAAAGAGTCCACTCATGACGAATGGATTCTTTCTCCGATTTCTATAATTGTTCCATCAAATCTGGCTTTAGCAAGAAATCCATTAACCCGACAATATAAAAGCCATTGTTGTCATGATATGGTTTTATGTCATCGCGCATTATGATTATCTTCTTAAAGGAATCGTCGATTCTTTTTAATGAAGCGCATTCTTGCTCTCTTTTTGCATCATCAGGCATTGCAAATGCTGATTGGATATAATATCTACGGTCTGCCATATTTGCAACGAAATCCACTTCCAGTTGTTTGCGTTCTTTTGCAGTCCTTGCCTCTACCATACCCACATCAACGCAAAAGCCTCGTAAACGAAGCTCATTGTATATGACGTTTTCCGTGATATGATTCTCTTCCACTTGTCTAAAATTCAGTAAGGCATTGCGTAATCCGATGTCTTGAAAATAGTATTTCGAAAGTGTACCTATATATTTTCTGCCCTTTATGTCATATCGCATTGACTTCTCTATAAGAAAAGCATCTTCCATGTAGGAAAGATATTTGGATATGGTTTTTCTGTCAAGGGTTTCATTCTTTACACTTTTGAATGTATTTTCCAACTTACTAGGATTGCACGGAGAACCTATACATGAAGCCATCACACGCATCAACTCCATGAATTCTTTGCTGTTCTTCAAGTTGTTCCTCTCTATTATATCTTTGAGATACACTGTTTCGTGTAAAGATCGGAGGTATGCAGCTTTCTTCTTATCGCTATCTAATTCCAGTTACAATCTTTATGAGATTGTTAGACTTGCTCGATATGAGTTGCTGTAAATAATAATCTCTTTTTATAATCATAGTCGTTCCCGAAAAGTGTCATTAATGATAAAAAACGGGAATAAATCGGCTCCTTTGTGGGCTTTTGCATTCAAAATCTCGTAACGTAAGCCCCAGAAAGTAAGATGTCAATGGCTTTTCGTGTGTTCATTCCCGAAAAATGACACAAATGTCAAAAACTGGGAATGTTTAATAAAATTAAACTTTTGGCTTGCTCTTTAGAAATCCATGTATATGCTTCTGTATCAAAAAGCGCAGAATCCTGCTGGCATCACTGCCAGCAGGATTAAAAGTAGATGGTGTGGAAAATAAGGAAAGTATGTGGAAACATTCCGCAAAAAGTTAGGGTATCTAAGGTCCCTTTGTTGTAACATATTCACCCCGCTTCCCTTAAGAACAGCGCATTTAGGGTGAGTAATAGCTCAAAATGAGGAATTGCCTGGATTTTACTAAAGGGCTACTTATCAAGCATAAAGATGACTGAGTAGTTACTTTTTTAATTTATAATAGAAAATATAGCTTAATTTTGCGAGTAAAACACAAGTTTTGAATAAATAATTTGGTAGATACACTTAAAAAGTGTACCTTTGCTTTTATATTTGAATGAAACAATAATATGGACTCGATAAGAATATTTGGATATAAGTCTTTTAAAGAGTTATCAGTTCAACTGCATTCTATCAATCTCTTGATTGGTGCCAATGGAGCTGGTAAGAGTAACTTCTTATCTCTTTTCGAAATGTTAGGAAACATCTATGAGAGGAGATTAGGGGCGTATGTCGCTCAAGTTGGTGGAGTAGATAAATTTCTCTATCAAGGCAGAAAAGTTACCGATCGTATAGCTGTAAACTTGCTAATAGCTAAGAGTGAATATGACTTGGTGTTATTGGAATCTGATGGTAAACTTATCGTAGAAAGAGAAGTTGTTAGTTGTTATGATGATGTTTGTCCTTTAGATCTAGTGAGGAAAAGTGTTATAACGGAGTATCAAAGCGAGTCGAGTTTAAAAGACCACAAAGAGGAAGATTTATCTAACTATATCTCCCAAATCCGCAAGTTTCACTTCCACGATACAGGTCGCCGTTCTCCATTTACGGCTGATAGCCATATCGTGAACGATGCTTATCGTATGTATGAGCATGGTGAAAATTTGGCGGCTATCCTCTATCGTATTCAGCGAGAGAAGCCGATGGCTTATCGTCGCATTATCCGTGTCATTCAGAGTGTGGCTCCCTATTTCTCGGACTTCTATTTCCAACCAACCGAAGCCGATATGGTGCGCTTGCAATGGCAGGATAAGTATAGTTCTATGATTTACGGACCGACCGACTTGTCGGATGGAACCATTCGCTTTATTGCCTTGACCGTGCTCTTTATGCAGCCATGGTTACCACGAGTTATCATCATTGATGAGCCGGAGCTTGGTTTGCATCCTGTGGCTATCGAAAAGCTTTCGGGTTTGATTAAGATGGCGGCACAAAAGGGTACGCAAGTTATCGTTGCTACTCAGAGTGCTGAACTGATTAGTAACTTTGAGCCAGAGGATGTCTTGACTGTTAATCAGAACGAAGATGGTACAACCATCAATCGGCTGAATAGCGAAGAATTGGCACATTGGCTTGAGGATTATACACTTGGTGATTTGTGGAAACAAAATATAATGAAAGGAGGTCAGCCACGATGAAACGACTAATCATAGTGTGTGAAGGTCCTACGGAACAAGAGTTTTGTACCGAAGTACTAGGAGTGGAGTTTGCTAAGCATGATATTTATGTGGAAGCCCCTGTCATCAAGCACTCGCATGGTGGCATCGTGCCTTGGGCTACCGTCAAAAAGCAAATTTTGAATCATCTTCAAGAAGGTGATGTCTATGTCAGCATGTTAGTGGATTACTATGGCATCAAAGACCAGTTCGGGTTTCCTGGATGGGAAGAATCTAAGGAGATAGTGGATAAGACGGAGCGTATTCATTTCTTGATAGATAGAATGGCGAAGGATATTCCTGAGCAATATCGCTTTCGCTTTATTCCATACATACAACTTCATGAGTTTGAAGGATTGCTGTTTAGTGATGTGAGTGCATTCTTGAACAGTTTTGAGGAGAGTGAGTTTGATTATGCAGAGTTGCAGGCCACGGCAGAGGCTTTCCAATCGCCAGAACTTATCAACAATAGTCCTGAGACAGCTCCGTCCAAACGATTGATAGCTGCTATTCCTGATTATAATAAGGTAGTTGTTGGCATTTGTGTTGCTATGGACATTGGTTTGGAGAAGATTCGGGAGAAATGCCCTTTGTTCAATGAATGGGTAGAGCGATTGATGAAGTGATTAGAGTTTAACTATTCGATAAATACATAAGATAGCTCTGACATATACAATACTGTAATCAACCATATAACAAGTGATAAGCAATGACCGGAAAGATTGGAAGAAAAAAGGTATTGAAGTTTCGCGACTTCCCAACACGCCTACATGGCGAGGTATTCTTTGTAGAGAATGGGTATGATGAAAAGTTGAACCTTTCCATAATCAACCATCTCGTGGATATCAACAACTTGTTTATCAGCAAGTCTATTCATTTTAATTATTTCCCATTTCTGGGTCCTCATATCAAGAAGACTGCTCTCTACAGCTATCCTGCGATGAATAAAGAGGATTTGAACATCTCTGTTCCTTCCGATTTGCTGTTGTCGCAATTGGTAGAAGAAAAGAATAAGGAGAAATTACATCCTAGCATCTTACAGCTAGACCATGAGGAGGATGGCATATATTATGTCAATTCCTATTCTTTGTCTATAGAGGAAGATGAGGATTTTATGCCATTGATGCAGGCTGCGTATGATAAGTTGCCGGATTGCAAAGTGATGTTCAGCTCTGTTGATGATTTTCCATACAGTATATTTGATCCGACACCGATTCCGGCAGATGAAACATTCAGCTATGATATCCGGCAGAAGATGAAGGAGGTGTACCGACAGGTACAGGACTTACGCCTTGGCGGAGTAAGCGATTGGGTGCTGAAGCAGTATCTCTTTCCACCCAAGGATCTGAGTAGAATGGTCATCACAGAGAATTACGATATCATACTGCCCGACTATCATGATATGACTATCAAGATGGAGCCATTGGTAAAGGCGGTGTATTTTCTCTTTTTGCGTCATGAGGAGGGAATCCTTTTCAAATGTCTGTCGGATTATAGGGAAGAGCTATATGATATCTATGTGGATATTCGCAAGAAATCGAACAACAACGGGACTCATCTTTCAGAAGAGAAGATTCGCCAGAGCATTGAAGCCCTGACGAATCCATTGTCTAATTCTATCAATGAGAAATGTGCCCGTATCCGCCAAGCCTTCACTCTCCAGTTTGATGAAAGTCTAGCCGGGAGTTATTTCATTGATGGCAATCGTGGCGAACCCAAGAAGATTCCATTGGATAGAAAGTTGGTAGAGTGGAAATAAAACGAGAAATCCTCCTTGTAGCACATCGCAACAAGGAGGATTGTTTTTATTCATCTACACCAAAGCAGGATACAGGAATCTTGCCGTCTACTCTGTTTGGGTTGCTAATCATGATACAGTATTCACCAGGTTTTTCGATGTCGGCATCTATGAGGAGAGAGGAGGCGCCGTATTTCTTGGCCTCGAAGAACAACTCTTGCTTGTTCTTGCCGCCATACGTTACTTTACCTGAAAGTTCATTCTGTCTAGCAAGGGAAATTTTGCGAGTTGAGCCTGTGGCAAACTTAGAAATCTTGATGAATGAATAAGGATCATCGTTGATGTTGGGCACTCTGATAACAAACTGGATATGTCCTTTTTTCACTCTCACGGAAGATTTGCTAGGTTTTACGTAAAGCTTTCTCTCTGGTCCCCAGAATTGGTCTTTGGTCTTCATCTGTCCGATAGCCTTTTCTGCTTTCACGTAGGTGTTGGCAGATAGATTGCAGATAAATGCGTCACCATTAAACTCAGGCTCAGGAATCGCCACGTTACTAACACTTGCCTGTCCGAAGGCACTGATGCATGACATCATAATCATGCAGATACATAATAGCTTCTTCATTTCAATGAAATTTTAAAGGTTTGAATTTTTCGGCAAAAGTACTGAATTGTTTGGAATGCATCAAATCTTTTGGCTCCGCAAGCCTTGTGGAGGTATGATTTTTCTCCATAATGAACCTATTATGTAAGAAAAACGCTAACTTTGTGACCTCATAAAGTATTACAGGATGGTACAATATAGCTGCTATATTAAATTAGGTGAAAAAATAGCTAATGGTTTGGTAGTATCGTAAGTCTTTTGTACCTTTGGGGCAAAACAATTAACAGAAAAAGTCAATGCAATATCCTTTGATATCAGAATATGTTAGAGCCATACAAGATGCTAGTAACAATCTTGATGAGTTGGCTCATTTGGTACCAGTGCAAGATGATCATGGTGAACCATATCGTAGCAGTGGTGCCTTTGCCGTCGTGTTCAAAATGAAAGATAAACAGACTGGGAAATGCTATGCTTTGAAGTGTTTTACTGAAGAACAAGAAGGTAGAGCTGAGGCTTATCGCCAGATTG
>ERZ1023839.308-NODE-308-length-14351-cov-15.740207_pt1 | contig 14351 bp, 11 predicted proteins | sample MGYA00380383_ERZ1023839 | MGnify/ENA primary metagenome ERZ1023839 (study PRJEB33179, sample SAMN07449065) | human gut metagenome | biome: Human-gut; feature: Human associated habitat; material: Faeces | host: Homo sapiens | place: India:Kasaragod | collected... | reverse complement strand
TGCACAGCACGTGGTTTTAACAGCAGCTAACTATCGTTTGCTGCGCAATAAAAAAAATTAGATATTACTACCTAATTTTAAAATTATTTATTCATTTTTTAATAAATCTTTATGATAATTAAATTTATCTTTATTATCATAAGCTTCTTTAATTAAAGTTTTAATTTTTTCTTTATCGGAAGCACTAAAACCAGTTAAAACGGTATCACCAATAACGATATAAGGAACACTTCTTTCCCCTGTTTTACCATTGTTAGCAGCAAGGAACTTATCCATTAACAAACCATTTTCGGTATTTTCCCAAACTTCAAAGCCATAAATACGAGCATATTTTTTTTCTTCTTTTTCGACAGAATATAAAAATTCATAAAGTTCTTCACAATGTGCACAAGTACTGCCCCAGAAAATATAAACATTTATTTTGTTATTATCAAATTTGACGTCCTCAACCGAAGCATTTTTATTAATGCCATCTTTGTGACTATAGTAAGTATAGCCTGCTGTTCCCCCGATTAAAAGGACAAATATTAAAATTCCTATTACTACATTTTTATTCATTTATTTTTCCATACCTTCCTGTATTATAAATTTTGCCATCAATTTCTACTAAAAATTGATAAGTTCCTTCTTTTAAACCCTCTTTATTAATATACTTGGTAACTGTAATACCTTCTTGTTGCTCTTTTTCTGTAAAAATATCAACACATAAAGCTGTATAAGGCTTTTTACTTACAGGGACATTATAATAAGTATACGTTAAATCATGATATAAAATTAAATTTACTTTCGTTCCACGTTTAAATTTTCCTTTGAAAACAAAACGATCTACTTCTTCAGTTATAGATATCTCTTTATTATTATAATCATCATCTATATCTTGAACGAATAAATTTAAATTAAATGATTTTTTAGCAATCTCTGTTTTTCCTAAAGAACCAAGTCGAACAGCTTTATCATTTGAATATTTTTCATTTTCAGCATAAAGGCTCATTTTTTCTACACGATAATTGTTAGTTGCAAATTTCATTTCAAAAATCACTTTGTTGTTTAGAAGTTCTACTGTGTCCGATACTAAACTTGCATTATTAGAAAAACCGGCTGGCTGATTAGAATTTTTACCATCAACATAAACAATACCACCAGAATGAACAATATAATGATTTGAAGCTAAATAATCTACATCTGAAATATAAGGAGAATAAAAACTACTACCACGTTCTTTTCCATATTCATAAACTTGTTCAATCGTCATATTTTCGGTGTCAATTTTATACATAACACCTCTTGAATAACTCTTAGAAGCATCAACATATTCACTTTCAATCTTAGATTTATTGTTACCATTATCAAATAAGAAAACATATCCTTCTGGCGTAATCATTGCTGCATGTTGACTCCATTGCCATTCAAAATTCTTTCCTTTAGGTGTAAAGAAATATTTTTGATAATCTTCACTCCAATTAGTTTTGTCACCAATTATCCAGTTTAAACTACCATCATCGTAAGAAATGTTAATAACGGCGTCTTGATGTCTTCCTGATAAAGTTATTGAATTTGTTTTTTTATCATACCAAACAGCATTATTATGAAACCAGTCATATTCACTCCAGTTTTCACTTTTACCATCTTCATGATTTAATATGCTAGAAATATCCCAAGTTTTAACAATTTTACCCGTTTTTCTATCTAACTCTACAACATAGTCCTCTACGGTCTTACCATTAGCAAAATTATCACTGGCAACAATTAAATTACCATTTTCCATTTCATAATAATCGTGATGATATCCACCTTCTAGGCTATATTCTGTATATATTTTACCTAACATATCCATTTCATAAAGCCCTGTCATATAATATGGGCTATTTACAAGTCTTTCAGTACTTAGTAAAAGATGGCCATTTTGCAGACGATTTACTTCCCAAATAGAATTAATTGTTAAATACCAACGTACATCGCCATTGACATCATAAGCAGCAGTATATCCTTTACTAGATGGCGTATAAAAATATAAATCATTAGTAAGTTTTGAAGCATCTTTTACTACACTCGTTGGCAAAGATATATCATCAGGTAATTTATCTGTTTTAATTTTAATTGTTTTGGAAACTTTACCATAACTAATAACCACTTCATTTTCTTTATCAGCATAAAGGCCATATATAGGTAAAAAATGTTTTTTAGTTGCTTCAAAAGTATGCGTATAAGTTGTTAAAGCATCTTTTCCTTTAATCGTAACTTTAACAGCTTCTTCTTGTTCTGTTTCAAATAAAACCAAAGCACTTAAAGGAGAAATATCATAAGGATTTAAAACAACATTAGGGTTATCTATTGTATACCCTTCTGTATTATAATCTTTCTCGGTTTGTTTTTCAACTAAACTAATTGTTTTATCAATAGGTGTATCGGCTGTATTTTTTATTTCTAAAAAAACCGCTCCTAAAAATAAAATTAACACTACTCCTACTCCAAGTAAGAGAAAATTTTTTTTCTTCATTTTGTTCCACCTTTCTTCGTCATTATATAAAATTTTTTTCTTTTTGCAAAGAGAAAAAAACTCAACTTTGAGTTGAATTTTAAAAAAATAATAGAATAATTTTAGGTAAGAAAATAATAAGACCAATAATGATTGAAAATAAAGCGTTAATTAAAACGGCTCCCGCGGCAATATCTTTTACTTTACCAACTTTTTCATTATATTTTGGCTCGACAAAATCAACAAAATTTTCGATAGCAGTATTCATCAATTCCATAGAAATAACAAGGGCAAAACAAAAAAGACAACAAAGCCATTCAACTAAACTTATTTTTAAAAAAAGCCCTGCTAAACTTACTAAGATAACAAAACAGGCATGAATTTTCATATTACGTTCTTCTTTTAAGGCTACTAAAATACCTTTAAAAGCACTTTGGACACTTTTAAGAAATTTCTTCATAAATCAACACTTTCCTCGCTTTCAGAAAATTTATTAATTAAAAGATAATATTCTCTTTCGACATTTTGATCTGTAAAATAAATATTTTTATTTTGTAAAGACCAACTATTTTGATTATCTTTTAGAAAAACAAGAATTTCTTTTTCTAATGCAATAATTTTAATAACTTCTTCCATATCTTCTTTAATACTTTTTTGATCATCAAGATAATCTTTTATTTGTTCTTCATAATATTCTTTGTAAAAAGAATCTTTGCCTTCGTAAAAATTCATATAGTAATCACGATTATATAATTTTTCTTCTGTTTCTTTTAATTCATTTAATTTATTAATAACTTTCTCGGTATAAGGAATAGAAGTTTCAAAATTAGGACCGTCAATTAACATATTTTCATATGATAGTATACTCGTGATTTTATCATTTTCATAAACGGTTCGAATGTTTTTATAAGTATTGTAATATTCTTTTAAGTAACTTTTTATAGCTTTCTCAACATCTTTGTAATTACCATCTGAAACAATAGTATTAAATCTTTCATTTAAAAAATATTCATCAACATATTCGTCACTCATTTCATTTTCAATTGTCCAGATTTCATCTTCTAATGTAATTTGATAATTAACATTTATTAAAATAAATCCACCAATTGATACCACTCCAGCTAAAATTAGCCAAACAATGATAACAAAAAACCATGTTCCCACTTTACTTTTTTTCATAAGCCACCTTCTCTTAAAAGTATAGCAAAATTATTACTCATAAATCAAGACGATGTGATATAATAGGAACATGTTCTAATAGCTCAGCTGGATAGAGTGTTAGCCTCCGAAGCTAAAGGTCGGGAGTTCGAATCTCCCTTAGAACACCATAAAGAAATACTTATATTATATATATGAAAAAGGCTGCTGTAAGAAGAAAAATTTTTTCTTGCAGCAACCTTTATTTTTTATGACTATATACATTTAATTTGTTCCACAAAGTTAGTTCCTACAAAGATTATTGATTTTTATTTCATTATTTCTTTTAATATAGTTAACAACTTCAAGTAGATTGGATTTAGTAAAATCTTGCAATTCATCTTTAGCATAATTATTATTTCATTTGAAGCATTTTAACAATTCTCCAGCCTCTATTGAGGTTAATTTAGCTAAATTTTCTGATGTATTAAACTGCCGACACTATCTTTCTTCAGCAAATTATCTTGTTTTTTTAGTTAATTCTTTCGCAAGACACTTTTTCTGTTCTATCATATCACGATAAAAATAAAAATAGGACTCTATCCTAAAATAGACCCCTTACAAAAGTATTTTTACTTTTTTCTCGCATGACTAATATATCAAAACTACTAAAAAAGCAATAACCAAATTACTTTTTATCAAACAATTCTTGAACAATTAAATCCTTTGAATGTAGATTATTATTCTTATTTAATAATAAATTTTCATAAAATTTAACTAAATAACTACTATCTTCTTTTATATTCAAATAATTATTGAAATAATTACTTCTTACTAAAGCATTTCTAAAATAAATCGATTTATCTTTAAATAGAGTATTATTTACGTTATAACCCAAACTAATTAAATACTTTTCAATAAATAATGCTATTGTTCTAGTATTTCCTTCTCTAAAAGGGTGCACTTGCCATATACTAGACGAAAATTTAGTTATGTTATTAATAACATCAACAATATTCATTTTTTTATAGTTTTTTTCTTTTTCTAGGGATATATCATATTCTAATGATTCAGTTAAAGTAGTGCAATCTCCATATGCTACTGAATCATTATTAAGAATTTTTTCATGTTTAGAAAAATCTATCTTTCTAAATTCACCAGCGAATTCATAAACATCTTGAAATAAAAATTTATGAACATATTTTAAATAATCAACTGATAAATTGAAATTATCTTTATTTAATAATTCAACTATTCGAGTTGATACAAAATCACATTCTAACTCATTATAATTTATCTCATTTTTATTTTCTTTTTCAATGTAATATTCTTTTAATTCTTTTTCTACTTCTTCTATTGTTAAATTACCTTCTACTTCTTCATCTAATAATTTTTCTAAGTATTTAGAAGGTTTTAAATTATCAACTTCTTGAAGTCCAATAGCCATATCCCATTGCAATTGTTTTACATAGTTACTAGATTTATATTGTTCTTCATATTCATTAACACTTGAATCTAACTCTTTTTCACTCATAATTTGTACCTCCTAGTTACTCGTAATTATACCATAAATCACACAGATATAATTATTATATTGGGGGTTAAATCAATTTTAGAATATCATAATATAATTAAAAATAGCATTTATGTCTTAAATAATCACTATTTTAAATCCATTTATCTCAATATATTATCTAACTTAATCGTTTAAATATGGTCATTTTAATATCCAATTAAATTATGTAATGGTAAGTAAAATCGTCACCAAATAATGATATATGTGTAATTATATTGTGCTACATTAAAAAATAATTTTATTAAACAACACCACCTTTGAACACATGATCAGACTACTGAGATAGTAACGTCATAAAACATGTTATTTTCTAACCAGAAAAACATTCAAAAAACTACCATATTATCTAAAATAAAAAAAAGAAAAGCACATAAACTTTTCTCATTTCTAACTAAAAGAATTTTATAATATCTTGAACCGTAATATAAAGCATTAAAAGCATTAGAAGCGCAAAACCAATCATATTACATGTGTTTTCAAATTTAGCATTTAATTTGCTTCCCTTTAATTTTTCTAAAATCATAAAGAAGACATGTCCTCCATCAAAAGCTGGGAATGGTAAAATATTAATAAAACCAACATTGATAGATAAAAAGGCGGTAATATAAATTAATTGTTGTATACCATATTTAACACTTTGATCAACTACTTTATAAATGCCAACTGGGCCAGATAAATTAGAGGCAGAAACTTGTCCACTTAAAAGCCCCCATACAGTAATGGCCATTGATTTCATGATATCAATGAATTTTTGGAAAGTAAATTTAATACACTCTATAAAGTTTTTATCACGACGATTATCTATTTGAATACCAAAAGTTTTTGTCTCGTTTCCTTTTTCGTCCTTAGTTATTTTAGGAACTAAAGTAAGAGTTTCTTTTTGACCATTTTCGTGTGTGACATCAAAAGTATACACATTATCATTATTTTTATAATATAAATAAATTTGGCCAACATCCCATGAAGTAAACTTATGACCATTAATTGCATTAATGATATCACCACTTTGCATTCCAGAAATAGATGCTGCCGAATCTTCTTGAACATTTAATACTTTAGGAGTACTACTTGTTGGTCCCCAAATGATGGCTAAAATAAATAGTAAAACAATCGCTAAAACAAAGTTATTAAAAACACCTGCTACTAAAATAGCTAATCTTTGATACCAAGGACGGTTACACATAAATTTTTCTTTAGGAATTTCACCATCATCTTCGTAAACTTCCCCAGCCATTTGGACAAAACCACCAATAGGTAAAGCCCGAATATTATAATTAATGCCATCTTTTCCCTTATGAGAGAAAATTAAAGGCCCCATACCAATTGAAAATTCATAAATATAAACCCCTGATTTTTTAGCACATATAAAGTGACCAAATTCATGTACTAAGACGATTAGTCCTAACACTAAGATAAACACAATTAAACTAAATATCCACATAACAATCCTCTTTCTATATAAATCTCTGTATAATAGTATAAGCAAGTACTACAAAAATAAAACTATCAAATCTATCTAAAATACCACCATGACCGGGAATTAAGTCTGAAAAATCTTTAATATTGTTTTCTCTTTTAATCTTACTAAATAATAAATCACCAAAAACACTTATTATAGAAAGAATAAAGCTTGTTATAGCAACTTCTAATATACATTCATTAGAGATAACCAAAGCATAAAAGACAGTGGGAATGATAGTTCCAAAGATAACCCCACCAATGGTACCAGCATATGTTTTATTTGGACTTATGGTAGGAAATATTTTTTTCTTGCCCATTAGTTTTCCTACTAGATAGGCAAAGATATCTGTAATAGTAGAAATAAGCAAAATATATAATAGTAACCAAACATTTTGATTTCTAAGAACGATAACCTGATGAAAGGCCGTGCTTAAGAAAAGTAAAACCCCAATTAAATAAAAGGCATCTTTTGTCTCGTAATTTGTATTTTTATACGTTAGCATTGTAGGAAGTAAAAAAACAATCGATAATAATGATAATAAAACACTGCTAACACCGTTTGTTTCACCATGGACTTCATATTCGTAAAAAATAAGTAAAAACATACTAATCATTGCCGCAAACTCAATACCGCTAGGATATTTGTCACGGCTCTTTTTTAAATCAAAAATTTCTTTTAAAGCCAATAATGATAAAACTCCTATCATAATTAAAAACGGTTTGCCATTACTTATGACAATAGGAATTAATACTACGAATAAAAGTATTCCACTTATAATTCTCTTAAGCATATTATCAACATCTTTCTTTCTAAAGTATACACGTTTTTTAATATTAGTTCAAGAAAAAAACTGGCCTTTACAACCAGTCTTTCTATAAATTAGATATGATAAATTTTATTTTTCTTAGTTGAAACATATAAACCAATTGCTAAAACAAGACCACCAGCAATAACTGCATATGGTAAGAAAGAACCTGTTTGAGGATTTTCTGTTGTTTCGCATTGTGATTTATATTCTGTTTCAGTACATTCTGTACCGTTAGCACAGTAGTATTTTTCACCTTTTACTTGGCATTTTGGATTTTCAACTACTGGAGTAGTTCCTGTTGCAATGGTAATAGTACAAGGGTCTGTACTTGTAGCATTTGTGCCATCTAAAGTAACAGTTGAAATAGCTACTTTTTGACCAGCAGTCATTTGAGCAGTTGACTCTAGTGACATAATAATAACGTCAGAATCTGTTGTACTTTCTTTACAACTTACATCCCAACCAGAACCACTGATTCTTGAACAACTTTTAAAATCAAAACTTGAATTTCCCATTTTAATTTCAGCCGTTAATTTGGTTCCAATTGAAATAGCACTTGTAGCTTTAATACCAATAACAAGTGTTGAATTAGCACCCTTGTTTTCGATAGAAATAGAACCTGTTGAAGCAGTTTCATCACTACTTAATGTTGTTGATGTAAAGTTTTTATCTGTTGATCCAAAAATGATACCACTAGCGGCATTAACATTAACTGTTAATAAGCAAGCACATAAAATGAAAAAGACAGATAACATAAATCCTTTTTTCTTCATAAATATAAACCTCTTTTCTTTTTTTATTATGGTTTTATTATAACATAAAAATACAATATTTAAATATATTTTATTTTTTTTTAAAATAATTTAAAAAAAATATGGTATGATAATAAATAATATAAATGGTGGTGTCAAGATTGAAAAAAATTATTATTTTAATTCAAAACAGCACCCTTTATTTTTCCTATCGTAAACAAGGCCCTATCAGAGAAGATCTAATGAACACTAATATCATTTCTGATTCAGAACTGGTCTTTACCGAAGACTATATTTTAGAAAATCAAAAATTAGTCACACCTTTTTTAGAAGAACTTTGTGAAATGAATAAAATTAATACAATTACTTTTCAAAATAATGAGCTGGCTGATTTTTTAGTTTTTTTATTTAACAAAGTAAAAATTTATAAAATTAAAATTAAAAAACAAGAAAATTTAACTTATTCTGTCTGTGAAAAATTATTAAAAATAAAATCATTAAAAGAACTAGAATGCTTTAGTATTCCAGAGTACCTTCTAGAAATGCTTGATAATAAAGGTATAAAGGTTCAAACAAAAAACGAAATTTTTTATATCTCCCCTTTTATGGCTAAAAACAACTTAAAAAATTATTCTAAAATATATTACACCAAGAAAGTAACCTTTTATGATAATTTAACAGATGAGGATAAAGAAGATTTTAAAACTTTTTTAAAAATAAATCGTTATTTAAAAATCATTACTTTAATGAGATATGACAAAGAAACTATCGATTTTATTTTCACATCTCTTCTTGATAATCATTTTAAAAATATTTACATCGAACTTCATGATAATATTACCAACGAAGAAGATTATTTATTTTTAAAACAAATGAATAAAAAATATAAGAAAAACAATTTTAAAATTGGTCTTTATTACTCTAAAGAATATTTAGAAGATAACTTAATGAAGCAAATAATTTTAAATACTTTAAAATTATGTGGCTTTATCATTATTTTATTTATCGTTGGCATGATTGGTTATATTTCTTTAGATAATTATTATGCTATGAAAGATGTTGCTAAAATTAATGAACATGTTAAAGAACAAATGGGTAAAGAAGAAATAACTATACCAGAAGATAAAAAAGAAGAAGGTCTTGTTATTAAAAATAAATACATTGCTTCTTTGCTTACTATTAATAAAGATGTTATTGGTTATTTAAAAGTTAAAAACACTAACATTGATTATCCTGTCGTCACCAGTAATGATAATAAATATTATTTAACGCATAATCTTTATAATGAAGAAGATAAAAATGGCTGGGTCTATATGGATTTTCGTAACTCTGATAAATATTTAAATGACAATACCATCATTTATGGACATAATATGTATTATTCTGGGGTTATGTTTGGAACACTTCACAGAACTTTGAATGGTAATTGGTATAATAATGAAGATAATTTAAATATTACCTTTGATACGATGTATGCTTCTATGAATTGGAAAATTTATTCTATTTATACGACTCCTAAAACGAACGATTACTTAAAAGTTAGTTTTGATACCAAAGAAGAAAAAGAACAGTACATTAATATGACTAAAGAAAGAAGTATCAAAAATTTTGATACTCCAGTAACAGCGGAGAATAAATTACTTACTTTATCTACTTGTACGGGTGATAATGAAAGACTTGTCATTCATGCTGTTTTGGAAGAGAATACGGAAGAACAAGATTCAAGTTCTCTTGATAACGTTTCTCTTTTGGATTCAGAAGAATAGCTTTATTTAAATACTCGACAGATTCTTCATAATGTCCTGTATAAAAAGACGCTATTGATAATAAATCATAAAAATAATCATTCCAAGCAAATTCCTCATTGATATAGGATTTGCTTTTTTCTTTGATATTTAACGCTTTTTTTAAATTGTCGTAGGCTTTTTCATAATCATTATGTAAATTATAAAAACTGGCTAATTCAATATACCCTTCTCTTAAATAAGGTGCTTCTAAAATAGCTTTTTCATACCACATTAAAGCTTCTTCTTCATAGCCTAACGCTTCGTAGCTTCTGGCTATAAATCGCATAGATGCACATCTTTCATCTTTCCAAGTTGCTTTTTTACACTTTAAATGTTTATGTAAAGTTTCAATACATTTTGCCCATTTTTGATAGTACATATATTCTCTACCTAAATAATGTAAATTACGGTCGTCTAACGGATCTTCTAAAACACTAATTTCAAGTAAAGGTAAATAAGAAGCTCTACTTTTTGCTTTATCAGGATAATGATTTAAAGTAATGGGCACATCAATAAATTTTTCCTCTAAATTAGTACTTAATACTTCATGAACAGGGTGTATCCAGTGATACCCCGTACGAGCATGAATTTTATCAGTCTTAAAACTAACTAAAGGATTATTATTTTCATCTAATTTCCAATTATAGTTATATCTTGCTCTTGTTGGCTTTTCTTGAAGCCAATATTGTTCTAAGGTGTCACGCCAGCCTTTTTCTAAAACTTCATCTAAATCCGTACAAACACAAATATCGGCGTCTTCCGGAACTAAAGCTAAAGATTCGTTTCTGGCCGTATCAAAACGCCATGGATTAATCTTTTTTTGATAAACGATAGCTCCTCTTTTTTTTAGTTTCTTGACGGTATCATCGGAAGAGCCTGTATCCAAAACAATAATTTCGTCTGCTTCCTGCATAGAATCAACATACCGATCAACAAAAGCACTTTCATTTTTACAAATGGCATAAACAACCACTTTTAGTTTTCCCACTTATATCACCTAGAATAGTTTATGAAAAAGAAAAAAAAGTGACATTCATCACTTTTATTCTTCAATATAACAATAATCTCCTCGATCCGTATGTAATTTTTCAATTTCATCTTGAGTATCAGGGAAAGAAATTCCTTCAAATTCAGTACTTAAAGCATCTTTCGTTAAAGAAACTTCTACAGTAATGGTATAATTATCATCGTCTGTAGTAACTTTTCCTTCTAATCCATCGAAACCATTTTCCGTTACATCCGCTAAAGCATCATCATATGTATCTTCATCAAAAACATAATCAATAATTTTAACATTATCATATACAGTGTTAGATGTTGTAATACCATAACGGAAACGAACATTTACTGTAGCTTTTGGATAAGTTTTTGATATTTCTTCATAAGTACATACTAAATTACGAACAGGAGCATCATTACTTACAATTAAGTTGGCAGTGACAGTAGTTGTATTTTGATAAGTATCTGCTACTTCAATAGTTACTTCATATGTTCCTTCTTTGGTTATATCAAATTCAGATTTGTCTGTAAAAGTAGCCGTTATTTTGCCTTCACTAGAAGAAGCATCAGTGGCACTTTCAATAAAATCATCAGCCGTAATTTCGGTATTAGGAACAACGGTAACATCTTTAGTAATAACAACTGGAGGTGTTTGATCTTTTACGCTAATAGTTTTATTACCAGTTGTTTTACTACCACATGTAACACTCCACTCATATGTTCCAGTTTTGGTAACATCAATATTACTATTTAAAGTACATTGACTAGCGGTTATACCCGATAAATTAACATATGATAAAACATTGTTCACAATTGGTTCCCCAAGTTCCCAAGTATCTCCTAATTTTGGTGTAATAGTAACCGCTTGTTTTTTACTCATATTTAAAAAGAAATAAACACCAACACCAACGGCTAAAATAAGCACAACAATTATAATAATAATGGCAGTTTTATTTAATTTCAATTTTTTCTTTGTTTTAGGAGGTTCACTTGGAGTCATAGGTGGAACTGGTACTCCCCCAAGCATATTTTGATTATTTATTGGCGGAACCTCTCCTCCCATCATCATATTATTTTGATAAGGATTACTATTCATATTCATAGAATTTTGATCCAGATTAACATTGCTATTAGGTCCTAAATTTGTTCCCATTAAAGGTTCTACAGGTTGATTTGTATTTGGCTCTGTTGGTGTGACATTAGGAATCATTCCTGGGGGATTTAGATTAATAGGATTTGTATTTGGCATTGGTTCTGGAACTGGTGTATTTAAACTATCAACATTCATAGAAGGTGTAGCTTGTACTCCGATTGATCCCAGGTTATCTACAGACATTGAACCTTGTGGTGGTACTGGATTTGGATTAGGTACCCCATTATTTGGTGGAACTGGTATTTGATTGAAATTTTGATTTTCGTTATTCATTTTTCATCGACCTCTTTATTCTAATTCATAAAACAATTATACCGATTATTACTTTCTTTTTCAAGAGAAAAATTTGAGTACATTTTATAGATATCTATATAAAAATTTATCTCCTATCACTTATTAGAGTAAATTAATAAACGAAACGTAACCTTGCAAAAAATAATGCTATTATCAATTTGGAATAAGATATAATTGATGAATAGACATAGACACCGAAGCCCCATAAGCACTGGCATTGGAATCAATTTGAAATAAAGGATACCAGCTTCCTGTCGTAGAAGAAAGTGAAGAACAAATGGTTGTATTACTAAAATTGATATTTCCATCTTGCGTCCAAAAACCTGTATCAGCTGTTTTGCTTGTATACCAATCGGTTGTCGAAGGGGTTAAAGAAAATCTAAAGCCTGCTGCTGAGGTTTCCCTTGAAGCTGTAACATGAGAAAAACTCGGAATAACCAAATCATATACAAGACACATTTGTGAATAATTTGAAACATCAATTTTATTTTGTGTTCTATAACCTACAGCCCTATAACGGTTTGCTGCTGAAGAATAACTACTAAAACCCGTTAAATTAAGTTGAATATTATTGGAATTAACAGCACCAGAAACATTTGTTCCAGTCCAATATGGCAAAACAGTATTACCCTCTCCCTTAATCCAACTTCCTACTAAGCTATGTGTAGTACCATTATTATATAAGTAAACATAATTTTTGACAGTTGCAGTTGCAGTAACTGTTGCACTAACTCTGCCAGCTTTATCCGTTACTTTTAGTGCTAAAGTGTAAGTACCATCAGAAAGCCCTGTAAATGTATAACTGTTAGCTGTACCACTTGTAAAGGTTTTACCACCATCTTTACTATAATGATACGTTGCTATTCCACTACCACTATCACTAGAGCCATTGGCACTAATTTTTATAGTTCCAAGCGATGAGGAAACACTAATTTTAGCTGTTGGATTGGCGGTATCAACTTTATATGCCGTAGAACAACTTGTTGAAGAGACATTTCCAACTTTGTCAGTGGTATTAGCACATACTTTTTGAGCACTTGCATTTGTTCCTAAGGCTATCGTAAATGTATTATTACTTAATGTTGCTGCTGTACTTGGTGTACAAGTGCTTCCTGTCGTAACACAATACTTACTACCTGAAATTCCACTTTGATCATCTGAAACAGATACTTTTATAGTTAATGCCTTATACCAACTATTGCTTCCACTAGTACTGGATGCCACACTAAAACTTTGGCTAGGATTTGTTTTGTCTATTTTAACTACACTAGTACTTTCTTCTGAAATATTTCCTACTTTATCGATTGCTCGAAAACGTATAGTTTCATTTCTTGTCATCGTATAAGTAATATTTCCAATGCGATCAGAAATTGTTAAAGCCCTTGTGGTCCAAGAATCGTTTTCATACCATTCATAATGGTCTATTCCTGAACCAGTATCATCGCTTGCCAAAGAAATAGGTAAATCACTTCCTGTCCAAGTATTTTCTTTTGAATTACTAATACTTGGTTTATTAGGAGCCGTTTTATCTATTTTGATGTCAACACTTTTTTCTTCGGAAATATTTCCAGCTTTATCGATAATTCGATAATAAACGGTTTCATTTAAATCTTCTGTAAAAAGGTTGGTATTATCACTTAAATCTGTCCAAAGATTATTGGTCTTACTATATTTAATTTGATATTTCGAAATACTGGTTTCATTATCTTGTCCATCAATAACAATAGATACATTTTGATTGGTCCATTCTCCATTAGAACTGTTCGTTATAGAATTAATGACTGGCGCTTTGTTGTCTACTTTATCAATGATTATTTTTTCATGAGAAATATGGTTATAGGCATCTTTAGCATATACATAATATGTTCCATTTTCTGTTACTTCATAATCAATTGTTGTTTCCAAGG
>ERZ1023839.302-NODE-302-length-14517-cov-14.268981_pt1 | contig 14517 bp, 11 predicted proteins | sample MGYA00380383_ERZ1023839 | MGnify/ENA primary metagenome ERZ1023839 (study PRJEB33179, sample SAMN07449065) | human gut metagenome | biome: Human-gut; feature: Human associated habitat; material: Faeces | host: Homo sapiens | place: India:Kasaragod | collected... | reverse complement strand
GTTGATAAAGAACTTAGCCTTGAGATATGCCGTAGGAATCTGAACCTTATACCAACCAGTCTTACCATTATGAGAAGCAGATGCATCGAAAGTCATCTTGACTCCTGGCCATGCAGCAGAAGAGGTGGTGCCATTATAGAAGTAGCAATAAACATTCTCCCAGTTGGAAGCGTTATCGAAGTAAACATACTCTGGATCAACGGTCTCATCTTCATGTACCTTGGTCACAGTAGTGCTGTATGCTCCGTCAACATAGTAGCCGTGGTTGACAAAGTCCACGTTATTAGTTAACTTATTTCCATTACCATCCAAGAAAATGATATGAGTAGGAGCACTTGTCTCGGTGCCATCATAAGTCCACTTGAAGACATTCTTTCCAGAAACGCTCTTACCTACAAGAGGCAACTTTTTATTGATAGCATCATTCCATTTACCAGCATGCTCAATTACAGGACTAACCTTGTCATTCCATACATATACGGCTGCTGCCGCATTGGATGTCTCCAAGAAACAGGAGATTTCGTCAGCCTTGCCCAAGGCTGGAACGTAAGCCTTCACCTTCTTGTAAGTTACCGAACCTGTTTCTGTCTTGCCATCCTTGTCGGTTGCACCCCAAGTGATAGTGACATTCTTACCATAGGCAACATCAGCACCTACAGTAAACTGCTTGGCTGCAGTAAAAGTCTGCTTAGCACCATCATTCACCTGAATCCAGGCAGAAACAGCATTCAAAGGAGTAGCAGTCACAGTGAGCGTCTCATCAGAGAAGGCTGTACCATCAGCTGGATTGAAAACAACCTCAGGAGGCAGCACAATAGAACCAGCATTATAGATGACAGCAATACCTGACTCGCCAACATGACCAGAGATTGTAGAAGCATTGACGGTGAAAGCGCCACCGCCTACCATATCCTTATAAGTACCAGGCTTGAGCCACTTGCCGTCGCCAGCACCATTGGCTACAGTCACGTCACGGTCAGAACCACTTCCCAATACGATAATAGCGCCACTCTTACGAACCTGGGCACAAACGCCATTACCTTTTACATAACAGTTTGGCTCGCCGGCACAAACGTTGTGCATGTAGTTTACCTGAGCTACTTCAGCATCTTTGAAGTGAACACTTCCCTTATCACCAAATTTGATAGCTCCCTTATCCTTCTGGAAAGGACGAGAGAAATAAAGAGCGGTAGCTCCATTGTTTCCTGCTACAACTGCATAAGCACGGTCGATAACATTCTGGCTTTTATTCTTTGACTCACCACCATCGTTGGCATAAGTATCATGGCTTTCACCCCAATAAACCAACTTTTCTGTCTTTGCTTTTCTCTGATTGAAATTGCCAACAGATTCGTTGATAGAACCACCAGCGAAAGAATTGGCAAAGCCGTTACCATAACCATTATCGGTAATGCTCATGTAGGTCTGATACTCAGGGAAAAGGACATTATCATCACCACCAGTACTGTCAAGAATCTCACCATAGTTGTACATCTCCTGATCCACCACATTCTGCATAAAAGAGTCACCCTCAGAAGGCAAGCCAATGTGCTTGATAGCATCCCAACGGATACCATCCACACCACAGGCCTTCAAATCCTGGATGTATTGTTTGATGATGGCTTGCACAGTAGGATTGTTGGTATCAAGATCCCACATACCTATCTTGCCAAATGTCACCTGATGACGGTCGTGCCAATTACCCACATCGAAAGGCTGATGGTAAAGTCCTTCATCCTTCAAACGGTCTGCCACGTTACCATAGTCGGTATGGTTGGCAACCACATCCACAATCACCTTGACCCCATACTCATGAGCCTTAGCACAGAGAGCCTTCAGGTCAGCTTCAGTACCAAGACCATTACCTATCTTAAAGTCGTATGGACGATAAACATCATACCAGACGGATCCTTTACCTGCTCTTTCGTGAACAGGAGAAGTCTGAACTGCAGTAAAGCCTGCCTTGGCGATATTAGGAATTTCTTCCTGGATATCTGCCAACGTCCAGTCGAAACAATGAAGGATGACACCATCCTGAATATTGTCTTTAAGACCATATTTGTTGTCTGCGAAGATGTTGGATGCCATGGTGAACAGCATCACCAACATCAGAAGACCATAATTGATTGTCTTTTTCATAATCTGCTATTATTTTCTGATGATTACTTTCTTACCATTGTGAATGTAGAGACCTGGCTGAGCAGGCTTCTTGATGCGGATACCAGAGATGGTGTACCAAGCATCATTTGTTGTCTTCTTGACATCTGTCATAGTTGTAGTCTCGATAGCCGTTACAGTACCATTCACATAAACGGTTTCACCTGCAAGATTAGAAGCTGCTGCTCCATTATTAATAACGAAATAACCAGTAAAGAATGCCTGAGGAACTTCTACTGTATAATAACCTTTTTTGCCATTATACTCTGTTTCGTTGTCAAGTGACATTTTCATACCTGGCCATTCCTGCGCTGCAGTAGTACCATTGTAAATGTAGCAGTAAACATCCTTAAGATTGGCTGTACTATTGTCGAAGAAAGCCATCACCTTGCCAGCAGGACCTTCAATCGTCTTGGTATATTTACCTTCTACGTAATAACCATGATTCTTGAATTCCTGATCACCACCATTCAGCTTCTGCCCACCATCATGAGTGAAAATCACACCTGTAGGGATTTCAGTACCAGCTGTATATGTCCATTTAAAGACATTCTTGCCATCTTTAGTTCCCATCAAGGTCATGGCATCTCCAGGCCAAGCAGCAGTAGTAAATTGTTTAACCTTGTCATTCCAGGCCCAAATCTTGGCATTGTCATAACTTGTCTCCAAGAACACAGAGACCTCATCTTCAGTAACCGTTGGCGTATAGTCGTTTGCCATTACGGCAGCCGAAGAAGGCTGAACAACTAAGCCATTAAACGTCATGCCAAAAAGCAAGACAAGTAAGTTAAATAATAAGTAATTCTTTTGCATAATTAAGTTTAAGATATTTAGTTACTAATCTATTCCGTTTGCAAAAATATCCATAAATTCCCTAACTATTAGCAAGATATTAAGAAATTCCCAAGTTTTTCGTGAGCAAACGTTTGCACAAATATCTGAACTTTTGAACAGGTTTTCAAGAAAGTGTTTCTTACAAAAAATCCTTATATATAACAACAAAAGATGGCGGCCAACAAATTATGCAATTCGTTAGCCGCCACCCTATTTTTCTATCTTCCAAGCCAAGCTTCAGGATTCAGTTTTGCCGTTTCCTTACGCAACTGGAATTGGAGAATATGATCAGATCCTACAGCACCTAAAGCCTGACGAGCCGAAACTCGCTGTCCCTTATGAACGCTGACAGACTTCAAGTTACAATAGACAGAGATATAAGCACCATGACGAACAAGGACATTCCACATTCCTCCATATCCGAAGACAGCACTAACCTCACCATCATAAATGCTACGAGCCACACAACCAGGTTTACCTAAGATATTGATACCCTTATTATCCAGTGTGACGCCCTTTAAGCCTTCTACATTATATTGTCCGAAATGACTCACAATGCGATAACTGCCGCTAATCGGCATCGGCAAGCGACCACGATTAGACTCGAAACCACCACTCAACATACGGTCAACCGTACTCAGGGTAGCCGCTTCCTGCGCATCCTGTTTAGCCTCAGCAATTTCCTTCTTACTGCGCTCAGCATCAGCTTTAGCCTTCAACTCGGCAGCCTTACGATTAGCCTCAGCCTCACGGGCAGCCTGTTCAGCAGCAGCTTGTTTGGCAGCCTGTTCAGCAGCAGCTCTGGCAGCAGCTTCTGCAGCAGCACGAGCAGCAGCCTGAGCCTTTGCCTTTGCTTTAGCCTCAGCTTGTCGGGCAGCTTCCTCTTGAGCTTTCTTTGCAGCCTCCTGTGCCAATCTTGCTTCTTCAGCAGCCTTACGTCTTGCAGCCTCAGCAGCAGCTTCGCGCGCTTTTGCCTCAGCAATTCGTCGGGCATTTTCACGAGCAGCTGCTTCTGCAGCAGCTTTCTTACGAGCCAATTCTGCAGCTCGCTTTTTGGCTGCAGCAGCTGCAGCAGCCTTGCGTTTAGCCTCAGCTGCAGCACGGGCACGGGCTTTTGCAACTTCCTGTGCTATCAATCGATCAATCTGAGCATTGATGGCAGCATCCTTCTGGCGCTGGTCTGCAATAACAGCCTGAATAGTCTTCTGTTGCTTTTGAAGTCCCTGAACTACCACTTTCTGTTCCTGCTGTTTTCCTTCCAGTACAGTCTTCTCCTGTTTTCCTTTATACAACAGATTATTCTTATGACCCTTGACCGTCTGCAGTTGTCTGTGCTTGTCATTCACCTGGTTTTGTTTCGCCTTAACAGCTTCACCCTGAGCTTTTTGAAAAGCAGAATATTGACGGATGAAAGACAGGCGGCGATACATCTGTGACAAACTCTTGGCACTAAAAATAAACATCAGCTTCTCCTGTACCGAATGATGACGGCTCATATATCTCATCGAGCGGATATACTTGTTTTTACGGTCCTGCAACTGCTGTTCCAAGGTCTTGAGCTGAGCATTCAAAATACCGATATTGCCCTCAATATGCTGAATATCCTTCTGGATACCTTCAATATTCTTCTGTCGCTGATCTATCTCACCATTGATAGCCATCAGGTCTTGCAAGCGTTTCTTCACATCCTCCTTATTCCTACGAAGAGCCTGTTCCTGCTCCCTGATTTTCTTTTGGATATTGGCACGCTGACCCTGCAATCCTCTGATAGAAGCATTGCTATAGGTAGCAGCCTTTCTCTCTGCTTGAGAAGGGGTAGCATGAGTTGTTTTCCTGGCAACCGGCTTTCTTCTTACAACTTTCTTTTGAGGAGTTTTACGAACTACCTTCTTGTGAGCAGTTACGGTCGCTTTCTTCCTCGTAGTTTTATGTTGCGCAAAAGGAGAAAGCGTAAAAGAAAGTGCTAATATGAATAATAATATACGTCTCATTACATATTCATGATTTTACTGAGGACATCCTCAGGAGATACCTTTTTATATTTATCTGACACCTTAGTCTCTGCCTCCCAATTACTATCTGTCTTTACCGCATTCATATCAATGGAAATCTGCATTTCTTTGTCAGATTTCGCCAAATCGGTCATAAACTTCAGTTTCAGAGAGGCTGGGAATTGTTTTACTCCTACATTCTTAAAATTGCTATAGTCTATATGAAGCACCGAATTGCTGTTGGCTGTCTTATACTTCACATCAGACTGTAAGATACGACCTGTATTACGGTCAGCACCCCAGGCGTAGGTCATGTTCCCCTGTTTGAAAGTAACTGGCACCACATCGCCGGCAGCATCCAAGTCGGCATCAAATTTCTTCAAGTCTGATTCAGAAACTCTCTGGTTACCAGGCAACAAGAGTTGATTCCAGAACAAGGCTTGCAAGGAATAGAAATTAACTCCCTGTTTCTTCAGGAAATCCACCTGATTGTAATCTGCCTTGATATATTCCTTGTGCAAACGGTCGATAATCAGCACATAGTCTGGAGTGAATTCCAGTCTGCCAACCTCTGTACCTAAAATAGGAATAAAAAGTTGGATACGAATCACCTGGTCCTTTCTCATACGAAGAGCACCAGGCACAGAAATGTCCTTGCTGCCCATCTGAAGACTGAACGACATATTGCCAACAATATTCTTAGAATAGACCTGGTTGTCAGAAACTTTCTGCACGAAGGTCAATTTCTTTAACGCTTCACTCTGGTGTCCGCGACTGGAATTTGCATTCTGGGACTGGGAAGTAGAAGTCGAACCATTCCCTTCTACAACCTTCTTGGTACCACATGCACCCAGTAAAAGCGGCAGACAAAGAGCTATCACTTTGACGAAGTTTTTATTTTTTCTTTCCATTTCTCAATTTATTATTCTTTTTCGCACCACTTCGACTTTGAGATTTGCGATCAGGAGTTACAGCCGAACCACCTGTCATTCTCTTGATTTCTTCCTCCGTGATGTATCTTTTATTCTTAATTTTCGTCATGATACCTTCCGATTTATTGCCAGCATCATACGACTGTTTCCAAAACTTCAGAGCTTCTTCTGTTAGTCCATTCATAGCATAAATATCCCCAGCATGCTCGATGACGGTATTGTTGTTCTGAGTCGAATCCAGATTGGCAATAGCCTGGTCGATATAGATTTTTGCCTCATGATAACGCTCTTCCATGAAGAGAATCCAGGCATAGGTATCCAGATAAGTACCATTTTTCGGTTCCGCCTTGATGGTCTTAAAACTCATCTGCTCCGCCTTGTGCAACTCTTTTCCCTTCAAGCTGATATAATAAGCATAGTTATTGAGCGCAGCCACATTATCATCCTTCCATTGCAAACAGGAATCATAGGCAGCAAACGACTCATCTTCCAAACCTTTCTTGTTCAAGATATCTCCCATAATCATATACAGGTCAGATACCAAGGCAGGTGAACTCTTTTCATTTATCTGTGCCAATCCCTTTCGGAAAGTCACGAGAGTAGCATCATCATCCCCTTTCATATAATGCGCCATTCCTCCAAAATAATAGAATACCATCTCATCAGGATTGTATGCCTGAGCCTGGTTGGTCATGTCAATAACCTCATCATATTTCTTTTGTTCCCATAGACTTTGTACCAGTTGCAAACGGGCACTCGCATTATCGGGAGCAATCGTCAGAACTTTCTGGAAAGCAGCATCTACAGAATCCTGCGGCATCTTCTTCAAGTCCATATAAGCAGCTCTCAGTTCTGCCAATTCACCAGAAGGTTTAGGCACATTGAGTATCTTCGTGAAGAGATTCAATACCTCAGTCGAATCACCGCCATTACGTTCATTCTCCTGAATAAAAGAACGAATCATCACGATTTTTGTTTCCAATTCCGTATTTTTTCCCAGCAAGATACGGTCCAGCATCTGTCGTGCCTGTTCTTTCTGACCAGTAGCATTGTAATAATCATATAGCGAAGACTCCGCATAGGCATTGTCAGGTTCCTCCTTGAGAACATCCGTAAAGAGCTTATATGCTTCCTTTTGTCTGTCGTGCTGCATCAGCCAGTTACCCAACATTGTCTTATAGACCATATCAAGAGGGTGCTTATCAGAAAGGCTTTCCAATTCCCGATAAGCAGCTTTGCTATCCCCCATCATTTCATAGACACGCATTTTAGACAGGGTAAACTGCTCACTCTCGCCCTCTTCCTTTTCTAATCGGGCAATCGTAGAAAGCATTTTCGAGAAATCATTTTTCTGCTGATAAAGCTGGAGAAGAATGCGCAAAGCATCCGTATTATCATGATTATGCGCATAAATCAGTTCATACGAATCTATCGCTTTATCATACTGTTGATTGCCAATATAGTACTGCGCCAGTCGCTCCGGATAGGTCTGGTTTTCAGGATTAAGACTAACAGCCTTTTCCAGACAGGCTAAAGCGATGGAGTCCTTTTTCATTTGTGAGTAATACACCGACTGGAAATAATACACCTCAGCCGCATGGGGATTGATGGCACGGGCATGCTCCAACAAGTCGAAGGCAGCACTATAGTTGCCTGCACCTTGTTGGCGGATGGCCTCCAGGAAGAAGTAATCAAAGCGTTTCTTATCATTTGCAGGAATTGTATCCTGTTCAACAGCATCAGCTTTAACTTGCTTTTTCTTACGCGCCAAAGATGGCAAAGTGGCAGTTCCGAGCAACAGAGCCACCATTCCCAAAGCTATATATTTAGCACTAATCTTCACGTTAATCGTTTCCTCTTAAAAAATATTGATTTAACACCAGAATACCTTATATTCTTATTTGACTCCAGTATGTCCATATCCGCCTTCGCCACGTTCAGTTTCATCAAGACTTTCCACCTCAACGAATTCCCCTTGTTCGTGCTTGGCAATAACCATTTGTGCAATACGCTCCCCCTCATTTATAACGAAATCTTCCTGAGAGAAATTGATGAGCAATACCATGATTTCACCACGATAGTCAGCATCGATTGTTCCAGGAGTATTGAGCACGGTAATGCCATGCTTCAGAGCAAGACCGCTGCGAGGGCGAATCTGCGCCTCCAATCCTGCAGGCAAAGCCATATAAAGTCCTGTAGGCACAAGTCTTCTCTCCATGGGATGGAGTACGATAGGCTCGTCAATGTTAGCACGCAAATCCATGCCCGCACTCTGAGGTGTGGCGTATGTTGGCAGAGGCTGGCGCCCCTTGTTGATAATCTGGATTTTAATCATAATTACACTTTTAAATATTTCAAGTTGCTTGGCTTTTTAAAGTAAAGCACAGCATAGATTGTGCAAAAATACTGCTTTTTGAGCACAATAAGGAATTTTTGAAAGAAAAATGCAAGATTTTAAACAAAAATAAGTGCTTTTTATTTTGCATTATGCAAATAAAGGTGTATTTTTGCGTCATGGAATGGAAAAAACTCATATCAAACAAGCGTTTCGGACAAGAGCATAAGCATGCCGAGCGCCATGACGATCGCTCTGAATTCAAGCGCGATTACGATCGCCTTATTTTCTCCTCAGCTTTCCGTCGCTTGCAAAACAAGACCCAGGTATTCCCTCTGCCAGGTAGCATCTTCGTGCATAACCGCCTCACCCACAGTCTGGAAGTGGCGAGTGTGGGAATGTCGCTTGGCAACGATATTTCCCGCCGCATCATAGAGAAACGTCCTGAATTAAAAGACACTCTTTTCGAGGAAATCGGCACCATCGTGAGTGCTGCCTGTCTTGCCCACGACTTAGGCAATCCTCCATTCGGCCATTCAGGCGAGAAAGCCATCCAGACCTTTTTTACTGAAGGAGCAGGACTTGCAGTTAAAGACAAGGTTAGCAAGAAGTTTTGGGACGACATCACCCATTTCGAGGGAAATGCCAACGCCTTCCGCATCCTTACTCATTGTTTTAAGGGAAGACGTCAGGGCGGTTTTGTGATGACCTATTCCATGCTTGCTTCCATCGTGAAATATCCATTTGCCAGCAGTCTGGCTGGAAGTCACGGTAAGTTCGGTTTTTTCACTTCCGAAACGGAATCGTATCAGCGAATTGCGGAAGAATTGGGCATTACCTGTTTTTCTCAACCAGGCGAACCACTCAAGTATGCCCGTCATCCCTTAGTATATATGGTAGAGGCAGCAGACGACATCTGCTACGAAATCATGGATATTGAGGATTCCCACAAGTTGAAAATTCTATCATTCAAGGAAACAGAAGAGTTGCTTTTAGCTTTCTTTGATGAAGACACCCAGCGCAGGATACAACAGCGCATAATCGACGAAGGGGTAACTGATGAAAACGAAAAGGTGGTTTATATGCGAGCCAGCGTTATCGGCAGACTGGAGAACGAATGCGTCAAGACTTTCATCGAGCATGAGGACGAAATACTTGCCGGTACTTTCCAGGGGAGCCTCATCGACCAAATTGCAGAGCAACAACGCAATGCCTACAAGCAATGCGAAAAGATTTCCTTTGCCAAGATTTACCACAGCAAACCAGTACTCGACATAGAACTGTCTGGTTATAAAATCATGGCTACACTGATGGAGGTGTTTATTGATGCCGCCATCAACCCGACCCGTTTCTATTCCCAGCAACTCATCCGCCGTGTAAGCAGCCAATACGACATCAACAATCCCGATTTGGAAGAGCGCATCATGGCCGTGATAGATTACATCAGCGGCATGACAGATATCTACGCATTAGACATCTATCAGAAAATCAATGGTATCAGTTTGCCAATCGTATGATTTTTGGGGGGCGACAATTTTGCAAATAAAGGTTATAAAAGGCAATTATGGGAAATCTTATCGGAAGGGAAAAAGAAGTAAAAGAGCTTACGGAGCTTTACATTCGCTTTCGAAGGAGTTTGTTTCCGACACATCCGTCAAATCAAGCAAGCGCTAGGCATTCTCGGTGTCTCTTAGAGCTACAAAGTACACTCGTCACGACCTACGGACTGGAATACAACGAGTACAGTAGCGACTTCCAACAAGTTGTTACATTAGAGGACTTATTTAAGGAAGCCTAAAGTGAGTATTTGCAACCTATCGTATAAAAGTTTTCGTAGGAAAAGTGACATGATTTTGGCAGAAGTATCATCAAAAATTGCATCGGCACGTAGAAAACGCCCCGTGGGGACGGGCACTTAACACCCATCCCCACGGGGTATCACTGCCCATCCTGACGGGGCATTTTTTCTCTCTGCAACTAGTTTTTTATTTTCCTCTATAGAGTTATTTACAGCTTAAAAGTTGAAATTTTATGCTTATAAACGACAATGATATTATTATTCCCTGCAGATTTCACTAGACTTGGTTGCCATTTGAACTTAGCTAGAGCCGTTCCGTCAGGATAAATCAACCAATAATTGGACTCGTCTGCATTGTTTTGCAGACAAATGGCATCATCAATTTTAAAACGAACAGCAAAAGTCTCACCAAGCTCATACGTGTCAAGTATATTCATGTGGTCATCCAAGACACAAAGTTTATTTTTATCTGTCAGCATCGGGCAAGTGCTAGCACCTGCTTTAACCAAAGTAAGTTTTGGAGCCATACCATGGAAAGCATATAGGTCATGATTCGGAATCAAGAACAACGAGCCAAATTGTTTTTTATCCCAATCCTTGACATTGATGGTCGAATCTTGGAAAGAACAATATACCGCCTTTTCCGAGCCAGCCAAAAATACGCCATTATCCGATAGGAAACCGTCGTTCATGACATGCTTTTTGTCATATAAAGGCAAAAATTTCTCCAGTTTACCTGTCAAAGCATCAAAAACAGCCAAGAAAGGCTTGCCACATTTAATACGTCCACGCATCATACTATCCCCATATCCGTAATTTAGCATGAACACTTTCCCATCTCGCATCATCAGCTCTGACGTAGAGGATTCCTTGTCCTCGAAGTTATACTTCCACTTAACTTGCAAGCTATCAGTACCCAAGCAATACAAATAGTTACGGTCGCTCACATAGATGCAAGCGTCTTTTTGAAGGATATTTGAAGTCAATCCAGTAATAGTATATGGATTGAGATTATAATAAAACGTCACAATAGGAGAACTAAAACCAACAGCTGATGCAACAGAGACAACATTTGTCAAAGCCAGCAACGCCATTCCCTTTGTGTCCTTTATACCTGTTTTAGCCTTGACCTTCCACATTTTGCCTGTTGTTATGTCTATCTCGTTGATATCATCCCCGACAACTACCAGATGAGTAGAGTCCACCATGACAGCTCTTTCCCAACCAATATTTCTCGTCATGGGAATATCAGCATTCCATAACAGTTTACCATCATGCAAACGATAGGCACAGGTATTGCTAGAACCTATTTTATCCAATCCTACAACTATATCCAAGCTATCATTGATATAGACAGGGTATAGATATTGAGTCCACAACGACTGACCAGTTTTGCTATCAGTCAACGTTAGCAAAGACTTGCCATTGCTTTTCAAGGTAGTAGATAACAGAACACCTTGCTTTGTTATAGAGTGTACTGTACACAACGACAAATCCAATGTTTTCTCCCAAAGAATGCCTAAATTCTTTGCATTCAAAGCATACAAGCAACCAGAAGTTGTCGGCTTACCTTTCTTGGTAGTATCACATGCAAGTACCATGACAAGACTGTCGTAAGTTGCCACAGACTGAATATTTTTGTTCAACTCCAAGGTTTTACCCCAAAACTGCTTGCCGTCATCAGTTTCTGCCACAGAAACCGAATCCTCCACATTTTGCGCTGCCATACTTATCGAGAACAACAGCAACAAAAACAACATTAACTTCTTCATATTTACAAGTTTTTAAATTTTCAGAATCTTACCAACAAGCCAGCGGTAAGCGTACTTTTACAGCCTGCATTTAATTCATTGAAATACCGAATGCGTTCTCCACCTAAAGAGATACCCACCAAAGTCACATTATAGCCTAAGTCAGCTTTGGTTCTATTACATTCAAAGCCAGGAACAGTAACCTTCTCTTTCAGCAAAGCCAACCCCAAACCTGCCCCTGAATAAGCACGAAAGATGCCATACCCCGATGTAAACCAAGTATAAGTGATGGATGGGATAGCGTACATGCAAGAGAGGCTCGAATCTCCACAAAACCGTTCCAAATCAGTAACATCATCACTATTTACATAATTGCTGAATGCGCTATCTGTAATGCCAATGGACGCACCTACAGAAAACCTTTTTGATAGACGATATTTATAATCTATTCCAATATGCACAGGAATTGCAAAGCATTGAAATTCGGAATCGTACGGAATAGGCTTTGTCAGTTTGTCATGCTTATCTATCACATACAAATTCAACAAGCCCACGCCAAAGTATAGCTCATGGCGTTTAACTATGCCTTGCTTTGGCAATGAGCTTTGGGCATAAGACATTGATGCCCCCATTATCAGCAATAAACCTAAATACAGTACAAACTTTTTCATAAGTTTTCTCTTTAAGTTATTTGAGAGATGCCCACACAAAGGACATCTCTCACTTTTTTCATTTTATCTATATTCAAATAAGCGATTTTTAAAATCCTTTTTTATAACACATTTCTTACCATAAATCTTTTGCTTACGAATTTCATCCATCGAATAAGAGTTGGCTACATTCAATTTAATCGTGTATAGATAGCAAGTATCATCAAGACGGAATATGTCTGGACAAACAGTTATCACCGAATCAGGCAATGCTATCGTACCAATGGTCGCCTTATAGAACTCCATATTCTCCTTTGTGTCAATTGACAAATCAATATCCTGCACCTGCTCATTCCAATATTTCCAGTCTCTCAACGTATCTACTCCAGACACATCTATCAATAATGTATCATTCGTACAATTCTTTACATAATAGGAATAATATCTATCCATAACGCAAGAACTACAAGAGTCAAACATGTTTAGGACAATTAACACAAGAATCAGACCGATTACTTTTACATGCACCATACTGACCATTTTTAAGTTCTCCAAAATCAAAAAGGTAGCAAAAATTTCCTCAACAAAAATGAAGTACTAATATTCTTTGACGGATAATAAAGATATGCCTGTTTTGGCAATTTTATTTCCATTCCAAACCATCTTTCACCAAAATATTGCTTAGAAAGATAGTTCGCCCATGTTTCTGTCCAAAATTCATCATGTGAAATACCATTGTACGGCCAAATACCATTACAATTCATCGAACTTTCTTTCGCAATCACATTGTTGGTCAAATAATAAAAATCAAGTTCATTTTTTGCAGATACTAGCTTTTCATATCCTTCATCATAATAGCGACTCCAAAAACTATTATCCAAATTTACCCCACGAGGTTCTTTTGGGATATAGTCCATATTCCAAAGTTGATCATCTGATCCGTAAGTAAATGCCAATGCTGCCAAAGGATTGTAACTTATGTCTATGCTATCAATTTTACCCATTTCATTAAATTTGGTAGATAACTTTTGATTAGGAGAATAAGCATCAATATTATCAATGCTCATCACCGCATGTGGTTTTACACCATACACATAATTCCCAACGTTTGTCTTGCTCAAAATATTACCATTGGCAGCATAAAAAATGTTAAGAGCCTCTCCATTTGTTGATTTTGATGCTACCAAACGTTCTAACTTGTCATATTCAAACATTTCTTTCTGTGGAAGCATACCTGTCCGAGACAAGAGGTTACCTGTCTGGGAATCGTACTCAAAATCCATACCAAACAAGTTTGCTTCACCTTTCTTTATATGCAAACCTTTCAAATCAGACTTTTCATCTAAAACTCTTTTAAATGTCATTCCATAAGGCAATTGGTGTTCAGCCACAAGACCATTATAGCTAACCAAGGAATCAAGGACAAGTCCTTTAGAATAGACTCCCCTTTGATAACCATTCTGGTCGTAAGAATAGGAAACTGACAAACCACCAGGATAAATAACTTGTGTCAACTGGTTCTTGTTATTATAAGAATATTCTGTCGTGAAATTTTCCTTTGAATAAGCATTACGTACTTTCTTTATCATTCGTCCATACTTGTCATAAGCATATTCCTCGTATTCACCATCACACGAAGCCTTCACTAGTTTTTGTGCCTCATTGCCTTGACAACCATATTCATAATGAAGTAATTCTTGTACCAACCTGACAAGACTTCACGACGCAATACCTTTCATTCGGAGTACTTCCCCAAATGACGTTATTTGTTTCATCTGCACCAGTAGGTAAAACCGTCTTTATCAAATCACCCCATCCATTATAAGCATAAGTTGTCTTTAGAGGAGAATTAGAATTGGTAACATCTGCTGCCGTCAAGACATTTCCCCACAAATCGTAAGTGTATTCTGTGATTGTTGCATCTAACTTTTGCCAAGCCTTTACCACAGCAAACCAGTACTTGACATAGAACTGTCTGGTTATAAAATTATGGCTACGCTGATGGAGGTGTTTGTTGATGCCGCCATCAACCCGACCCGTTTCTATTCCCAGCAACTCATCCGCCGTGT
>ERZ1023839.300-NODE-300-length-14548-cov-13.659767_pt1 | contig 14548 bp, 11 predicted proteins | sample MGYA00380383_ERZ1023839 | MGnify/ENA primary metagenome ERZ1023839 (study PRJEB33179, sample SAMN07449065) | human gut metagenome | biome: Human-gut; feature: Human associated habitat; material: Faeces | host: Homo sapiens | place: India:Kasaragod | collected... | reverse complement strand
TGATTACGTTGTCACCACAATCTACGTGTGGAGTGAAAGTTGGCTTGTACTTACCACGAAGCAACTTAGCAACCTTTGAGCAAAGGCGACCTACTACCTGGTCTGTTGCATCGATTACAACCCACTCTTTCTTAGCTGTCTCCTTATTAACAGAGATAGTCTTGAAACTTAATGTGTCCATTTTAAAATTTAAATTTACTACTAAAAAACGTTTTAATCTTTTCTTACTCACTTAATTTCGGATAGGTGATTCACTAACCGCAAATCCCGGCCACAGGATGTGCTATTAACACACCATACCCAGGGGACTCTAAGTGTATCCCCGAAATAATCGGACTGCAAAATTACACATTTTTATTTGATTATGTGTAAGTTACGAGCCGCAGCCCCTATCTTTTATAATAATTTAACTTAGTTTGTCGTGTTTTGTTATTTCCATCCGTTTTTATGGCTTTTTGCATTTCCCAAGCATCTCCTATATATAATCAAGCTTCTTCTGTATATATCAAGCTTCATCTGTATATATCAAGCTTCTTCTATATATAATAAGGTGTAAGGTTCGTAGTGAGCCCCACACGCCCTGAAAGGGCAGAAACTCCTAGCCCAGGGCATCGCCCTGGGTATAACGGCAGTCAGCAAGACGCCCTGTAAGGGCAAAAGCTTTCAGACACAAGGCATAAAAACAGCAATGGGATTTCGATACCCCTATCGAAACCCCATTGTTATTCTTGTATAAGTAAAAGATGATGAAAGCGTTTCACAACGCCGTTTTATTTTTTCTGCTGCAAAGGTACAACAAAAACCGCATGCTAGGGGGTAATTTTTAGCATATATGGGGACAAAATCTGTTTTTTCAACATATATTAAGCCAAAATTACCCCCCCCCTAAACGATTTTTACCACCTAACTCATCTTTTTTCAAGGTCAAAATCTATAGAAAATGAACTTAAAAAACATGATTACTGCCATACCAATGAAACTTTTCCGGGCTAGGAATGAAACTTTTCCGGGAATATCAATGAAACTATCCGGGAATAGGAATGAAACTATCCAGGAATATCTATGAAACTATCCCTTCATCAGATGACAGTAATCCAGATACCTTCCCCTTGATTCTCCGCTGCCATGATGCGATTCATCAGACGATGGAGCCAGATACGGGAGTTCACCACCATTCCCTTTACCCTGTTCTCGCCCACCAGGATGCAGCCCTGGGTATCATCGGGATAGTTGCCGGCATGGATGCGGATGCCCTCGAAACCGGGAACACCCTGCACATACGGCAGCCACTTCTTGAATCGGCGCGACTTGGTGATAAGCACACGATACGAACCCTCGGGGATGGCGGTATGGCCCGGAATCTTTCTCGCCACCTTGCCGCTCTCCCGGCTGAAACGGGCATTCTCCTCCTCCGGCTTCAGCTCCACGCCCTTCAGATTGCGCCACGTTGGCTCCATGGTATCACAGAAGTAGCTGTCCTTAGACAACTTCTCCAAATCGAAACTATGCACGAAACTGCGCTTGTCACCGGCAGTCTTGCCGCTAAGCACCTTGCGCTTCACATCACCATCAGCCAACAGATAAAGTCGGCCGATGGTATAAGTATTCTTCTTAGCTATACGCTCTAAAACTATTTCCATAAGTAAATCAAAATAAATTAAAGTTTAGAAATTAAGATAATTCCTGCCCATCACATCTGTATTTCAGCTTCGTAAAACTGTGATAACTGTTACTGTGATAGTTCTCACTGCCTCGTTTCACGTATTTTCTATAGACCCAGGTAGAAAGCAGATGCGCCGTACCCTCTTCCGAGAGTCCCAGGGCTGCACGAGCCTCCACCACCTGCTGCTCGGTAAACGTATCCGGCAACGACTGCAGGAGATTGGAAGGGCCACGCTTGTTGGAATGCTCGCCCACATTGTTCGCCTTCTGGATGTCCTCCTCGAAGAAACGCATCTTGCACCACAGGTCGTAACGCTCACTCCAGCGGATGAAATCCTCTATTTCCGGCTCCCATCTGCAGCCGTTGGCAACATAGAGCACGCACGCCTTCAGATAGGCTATCACGTTGGCACGGAACGTGAAGTTCTCGTAGATTCTGTTCTGGGTAACCTGCGAAAAATCCGCATTCTCCTCACTCAGAATCTCAGCCAGGCGGTAAGCCTCCGGGCAATCTATCAGGCCGGTAGCCATACAGAGATTCTCGATATAGGGCTTCAGCTCCTTGCGGAACTGATCGTCGTAGGTGCCATACACCGGAATCTTATCGCCGATTTCTCTTTCGGGAATGGTACAGAAGTTGATTCGGCTCAGCGGACCGTCGGTCAGCACCTTGGCGAAATAACGCTGTCCCTTCTGGATGGTGGTAGAGGCATTCCAGTTGAAACGTACGGTGACTCGCTCGGTGACACTTTGGGTTCCCACTCGTGTTTGTCCATATTGATTACCTGGATCAAAGGCGAGGCACATGATACGGAAATGCTGGTTGCCTATACCTTTCAGGGCATCAAACTGGTCAATCTCGTTGAGCGAAGTATAGAGGAAGTGGCCTTTGGCTTCTGCCGTACGCATCACGAAGGCAGGGTTGGTCATATCCGCATCTATCTCCTGTATAATGAGATTATCGGGTCTTTTGCGCTTATCCTTGTTGGCACCCTTGCGCATCATCTCCTCTTTCCATTCCTTCTCACGCTTCAGATTTTCCTGGTCACGCTTACGGATATCCTCCATAATCATCGAAATCGGCATCTGCACGCAACTTTTACCTGCACCGGTGCCTGCAAGCAGACAGGTCATCAGGGTGGCTTCGTGCTCCACGTTGTCGATATATCTGAATCTGGTATTCCAGAGATGGGTAGCCAGCGGAGGGAAAATGGCGTGCGCCACAGCCGGCTGATAAATCTCCGGAGTCTTCGAGATCAGCAGTTCCACCAGCTTCGGCAGCTTCCCGGGCATAAGAGGTGGAGGCGGATAAGAGGCGGTGCTACTTTGAGCATTGAGATTTGAACCCGCCAGGCGTCCCGGGGATTTGCAATCCCCGGCAAGCAAGCTATAACCATTTTGTCCAGCAAGAAAGTCCCCCGTCAGGTGTCCCGGGGATTTGCAATCCCCGGCAAGCAAGCTCTTAGCAGCCTGCTCCGCCAAGGCATTCACGCGAATCACATCCCTCGAAAACGGCTTGGAGCTATCCCCATATTTCGAATAGAAGTCATGGATCAGCTGATGACAGTCATTCTCCTGATAATAGCTCGGCATCTTCTCTGCCACCACCTTCATCAGTTCCTCCTCGCTCATCACACGAGAAGCGCCAGCGCTCATAATAGCGAGCAGAGAGGAATGCCTGGACCCCACGGTATCAATATTCATCCCCTTCAGTCCCGCAGATTCCTGGAAGAGGTCGAAGGCTATCAGATTCTTCTCACTGGCACTTTCTGCTTCTTGGGCTGCCAGTCCGCCAGCATTCTGAGAGCCTCCAGTATGGCTGATATAATCATCATCAGCACGATGGCTATTACCAGGTTGGGCAGGCTGAATAGCAGCGCCAGAAGAAACAGCAGAATGGCTGTCAGTGCCCTGAAATCGATTGTCTTGAACATCGTCATTACTTTGAACTTTGAGATTTGAACTTTGAACTTTTTCTATCCCCGCAGATGTATTATTTTTAGGTCCCACAGATAACACAGATTTCACAGATTTACCTGCATCAGGAACACCCCCAGAAGGAATCTGTGTCATCTGTGAAATCTGTGGGAAATTTTGTTTGCCCTTACCATCAATCGTTAAGCCACGCTTCAGGAAAGCCTCTCTGCGGGCTTGAATCTCCTCATCCGGCAGCACCCCATACCACTCCTTGGAGCGGTAAATCTCCGAGTCCTTATCCGTGATAAAGATGATTCGCTCCGGCGTGATGCAGCTTTTATCATATGGAATCCCAGCCGCCTCGCAATACGCCTTCTGCGTCTCCTCTATCGTCATACCCATCGGCATACGGATATCGATATGCAGCTTCTTTCTAGCCGAATACTCCAGATGTAGCAGCTTCCCCTTCCATATCGTGTTGCTGCAGTTCAGCTCACGAGCTTTCTCCAGAGCAGCATCCACATAATCCACATCATCCACATCGATGGTAGTCTGAAAGAGAAAACTCTCAGGCACCGCATCCTCACTAGAGCGGTGATTGTTCCTGAACTTAGAATAATGAATGGCACGGATAGGCAGCTGTCTTTTCAGCCCCTCCTTCGCCTTCTTCACCGCCTTTTCATCACCAGCATCTACGCCGGGAATCGCCTTCTCCCCACGTATCTGCGCAATCACACCCTTCAGCCACGGCTGTGCTATCAGGGTGTCATAGACATACAGGGGCTGGGAAGAATTCAATCTTCCCATATTGCCCTTGCGTGCCGGATTTAAAGCCATTACCTGTTGCTTTATCGCCATATTTACATTTTTAATTATTATAATTACCTATCCCAAATTCTTCACCTCATACAGTTCAGCAAGCTCCCTGAATCTGTGTGCCAGATCATGGATAAACTTCCTGCCCTTCTCGGTCCATACCAGATAGGTATGCGTCACCGCCTTGCCCATTTTCTCCTTTCTGCCATCGCATTTCGGATCAAGGAAGGCATTATATCGGGTGCGGCTCTTCGCCAGTCCCATGTGCGCATACTCCGCATAGAGCATGTACTGCCCGCTCTGGTAATACTGGATATGCAGGGCACAGAGCGAGCGGTTCAGCTCCTGCGCCGTAATCCCCAGCTCCTTCGCCACCTGAGTAGTAGTGAAGCAGGAAACGGAATCCAAGACATTATCCGAGTAGATCGCTTTCGGCATCAGCCCATCCACCTGCTTCTCCAGGTTGATGACGTTCTCGCCCTGGATAGAAGCCCATCTCGTCTGCTCATCCAGCACGCCGTTGAGACGTCTGATTTCCACATCCTGCTCGCCGATGAGCTTCTTGTCAAGCCCCAACTGTACCTTCTGCTGATGCAGCAGCTTCTTCTGCTGCTCCAGCAGTTCCTCCTTCTTCTTCAGGGTAGCCCGGAGAATCTCCTCGGCATTGCGAATCGTCTCCTCCTCGCTCTCCCCCTCCTTCACCGGGATATAACCGCCCGTCTTGCGAATCTGCGGCAGCACCACCGAGGTAACCCAATCCTTGAACTTCACCGCCGTAGCCAGTTTCGAACCGAGCACCAGGGCATAGAAGCCGCTCTCGTTGACGAAGATCATCGGAGTCAAACGCTGACTAATGGTTCCATCACTCTTCATTCGGACATCAACCTTGATGCACTGTTTCAGTGCATCAAGTGGGTTAACATGCAGTCTTACAGCATTATCAGCTCTTCTATATCCGAGCACATCACACAAATCCTTCGCACAGAACCAAGGATCGCCCTTCTCATCAGTAGCGGTTCTTACCGTTCCGAACTCCGGATTCTCAAACACAGCAACCTGCGCAGCCTGCTTCTTGTTGGCTTCCTTCTTGTCAGCCACCTTCTTACCAGTCTGCACACACTTCTTGGCAGAGCCGGCATTCTTGCCATCCTCCGCCTTCTGAATTTTTGAATTCATCATAAGCAAAAAAAATTAAGTAAATATATAAAAGGTACCCGACGGATACCTTTGCAAAAAATACACGCTAAAAGTTTCCACAAATATTTTAAGTTGAGGAGTTAACTCCTTTAACTTCCCCACAAAAAGTTCTGCAATAAAAAGATGTATCAACCTTGTCAAAGACCGATGGGCTGATACGCTGCGCCACTTACAACATGGCGGGAAACCTATCCCAGCAACCTGGCGATAGAAAACGCAAAAGCCCCAGACCTCAGAACCGGTATCGTTCTGAAATCTGGGGCAAAAGTAGATAAAATGCTCCGTTACGCCTTATCCGCCGAATGCGCCAAATAGAATTCGGCGGAAACAAGAAAGGGGCAAAACCATCGTCTTGCCCCTCTATATCAACACTTTATAGAGATATAATTATTTTCTTTACGTCAAACGGCATCCACTATTCGGCGGAAAGCTTCAATCTTCTAGCGACTTCATATAGTCCTCAACACTTACCTCCACATCAACATCAATATGACCTGCGATAATCTTTTTTCTGATATAATCGCCATACGATTTCTGTGTAACCTTCATTTCGAGATGGCAATCTTCTCGCAAGAACCGTGAGATAGATGCCCCATTAGGAGTTCCCGAGTACAAGTAGCCCCGACCGCTCCAATACTGGAAGAAAGCTGCCACGCTCTTATTAAGCAATCCGTCGGTGGTAGAAATCTGTTCATTAGAGATATGATGCAACTTGAGATAGTTCACGAAAGCATGCGCCATTTTCTCTGTCAGGTTCACATCCTTCTCGCCATTCTTATCGGGAAAGAGCACCTCAGCCACTCTTCCGGCAGCCGGGGAAGCACTTTTTTTCGCATCATCCACCGGTTTGCATCCTTCAGAATCAGAATCATCATCAAAGAATTTTGCCATGATTTGCTTGAGGGCTTCAGCCGTTACGTTTCCCCCGATAGTTAACTCCTTATGATGGTCGTTGTGGACGGCACCATCCTCATAATATGCATTCATTGTCTATTTGTTTTAGAATCCAACATTGTTTTATTTGAAGCATTACTTTCAGGAGCCAGATAGACCTGACTCCTATGATCTTCATGCATCGCACCTTCACCATAATAAGTCCCACAATTAACAACCGGAGTTTGCGGCATGAATTTCTGCATAATCTTCTCAGACAGCTCAGGCTGAATCTTAGCCCATGCCGGGTCTTTTGCCAGGAGGAGAGACAGATTACCAAAGATGGCTGATGCCGTGGAAGGGTCCAGACGCAGCAACTGCGTCTCTATCAAATCAACGGGCACGCGCGACTCTACAGCCTCGGCAAATTTCTTCGTAACCTTCTCCATTTCAGAAGACAACTTCCCCACAGAATCCTGCAACTCCCTTCGCTGCTCATCCAGCTCATCATAACTCATGTATCTAGTCTTCATCATCTCCTCAAAATCAGATCCAAAGATGATGTTGCACAATTCGTCCAAATCTTCTCTCTGTGAAGTAGTCTTCAAGATATCCTCCAGTTTTGCCATGTGTCTTGCCAGTTTCTCCTTACTCTTGGGAGTAACAAACAATTCATCCTTTCGCATGAGAACCGCTTTACGGAATATGTGCACATAAGGATGAAAAGACTGGGCAACAGCCACATTGTTGATAATCTGCACGAAGCCCTTGAAATGAGACCCAACGATTCTTCTTACCATAAAAGAATACACATTTGTCAAGTAATCCCAGTTTTGCTCCAGCTGTTCCTCCAGAAAATCCTTATGCTTTTCTGACAAATCCGTGTGCTCTATCATCAGGTAAGCCGACAAAACGCACAGCATTTCTCCACGCACGCTATCACCGCTAACCTCCAGTTTCTCTAGCTCCTTATCAATTGCATTCTCTGGCCATTGCTTGATATATGGACGGTAAGACTGGTCCATAATGCATCGCAATAAATGGAAGAAATTATATAGTCCGCCCGCTCTGTAGTATGCAGAATTCAGAAGATCCATTATATTATGCTCGCCTACGAGTTTACCAAGCTCATCATAGGCATACATCCATAAGGATACAGGATAAAGCACATCAGAACAATCGATGCTCTCGGAATAGTCACCCGACAGAAGACGCCAATAGATAGGTTTCATCCTGTGATGAAACTTTATCATCCACACCTGGTTATGGAAAGAACGATTGTATTGTTCTGCCTTTTTGCGAATGTTCCAGCCTTCAGGAGCTTCTCCACCATCAAATATTTTCGTTAAAGGTCCGACGAAGCATTCGTCGATTTCTTCTTCAATTGTTTTCATACATTATTAATTTCTTAGGGGCGAAAAAGCCCCATCCGGTTTTGAGCGCTCAGTCTCATCACCAGGTGGGGCTTTCCGTTCTTGTTGTTTTTTTATTATAGTACAAAAGTAATATTTTTATTTTGAACCTCCAAAAAAATCACTACTTTTTTAATATTACCACATATTTTCTATTATTTGGCTCCTACAAAATCACTCAAAGGCATTATTTTTGCCTAAAAAGTATTCAGTGATATGATGCTGCTATTGATGCACAAAGACTAGATGGCATGATTGCTATGTTTTTAGGAATTTTAGATGAGGTTCATCATTAGGGTCTTGCGGTACAAGTTTTCCATGTATCGCAAGGTCGAGTATCTTTTGGCGTAACGCTTTTGTATTCATTCTGAGTTTTGTTTAATCTTCCTCTAATTTCTTTATTTCTTCATTCTCCTCAAACTCCTCAATCCATTCCTTCACCTTGGCTTGCAGCAAGGCTTTGTCGGGCAGATAGAGCTGGTAAGCCGCTGCATAGACATATGCCTGTCATAATAGTTCACGTACATCTGCATTTGCCCCAAATCTTGATGTGTCAATTTGCCCATCTTTAGGTCAATGAGTACATAACATTGCAGCAGGCGGTTGTAGAACACCAAATCAACAAAGAAATGTTGCTCGTCAAAAGTAAACCTCTTTTGCCTTTGCAACAAAAAACAATCCTTTCTGTACATCACCCTTTATCTTGTCAAGGATGAACTTATGGTGTGTCCATGGTATTGAAAAAAGCATCTCCGCAATGTCTTGCTCCTTTTCTCCAACTTGAGGTAAGAATTGAACAGAATGTGGTGTTTCAATTTTCCCCCAACTTGGGGGAAATTCATAACTATCTGAGAATAAGCAGTATAGAACTTTTTGATTTCTTTTGAATTGGCTAAACAGTGTTTAGCTTTTCAGAATACACGCAATAGAACCACTGTATCTATGGTCGTGCGAACATGCGAAAATACGCAAATCTTTTTAGCAGAAATATTAGAAAATACGCAAATCTTCTATAATATTGTAGTAGTTTTACCAACCTTCTATAGAAAATGGTCTCCTTGCTAAGGATTAACGAGGGGAACGTTATATTCTGCCGCAAATCGCTAAAAAAGCATAATTGCGGCAGAATATAGTATATTATATTTTGCCGCAAACTATATTTTTTGTACTTTTGCGGCAGAATATAATAAGTTTTGAGACTATGATAGTAGGAAGAAAAGAGGAAATTGCAGAATTAAACAAGTTGTATTACAGTGACCGACCAGAGTTTGTCGCCGTATATGGCAGACGACGTGTGGGCAAGACGTTTCTTATCAAGCAGGCACTGAAGGGTCGCATTACCTTTCAGCATACAGGGGTTTCGCCAGTTGACCAAGATAGTGACAAAAGTCGGATGAAGGTTCAACTGGAGAGCTTCTATTATGCGCTTCTTAATCAAGGACTTGAAGGATATAAACAACCTAAGTCCTGGATGGAGGCATTCTTCCAGCTGGAACAGTTGTTGCAGCACTTGGATACAGGTGAGCGACAGGTTGTCTTTATAGATGAACTGCCATGGATGGATACGCCTAGGTCTGGCTTTCTTCCTGCTTTCGAGAACTTTTGGAATGGATGGTGCAGTGGCAGAGATAACATCATGCTGATCGTTTGTGGCAGTGCTACCTCATGGATTCTTAGCAATTTGTCGAGAAACAAAGGTGGACTTTATGGCAGATTGACTGCAGAAATCAAACTGTCTCCTTTTACCTTGCGAGAGTGTGAAGAGTATTTTGAGCATACTCAAATCCAAATGAGCCAATATGATATCTTGCAAAGTTATATGGTGTTTGGAGGCATACCTTATTATATAAGCTATTTCCAGAAAGGATTGAGCTTCGAGCAGAATGTGGACAAGATTCTGTTTGGCAGTAAGCCCCGTTTGCGTGACGAGTTCAACCGGCTTTTTGCTGCCATCTTCAATAATCCAGAGGATAGCAAGAAGGTAGTCAGGCTGTTGGCTACTCGTCATGCCGGTTTTACCCGTGGGGAAATCAGTAAAGCCACCGGTATTCCTTTGGGTGGTGGATTAACGAATACGCTTGCTGCTTTGGTGGAGAGTGATTTTATTAAGAGATATCATCCTTATGGTAAGGCGAAGAGTGTGGAATGCTATAAGTTGATGGATAATTTCTGCCTCTTTTGGCTGAAATATGTGAAAGCTAATGCATGTGATGCAGGATTTGCCAATGATAACATGACTTCAGACATTCTGAAGGCTTGGCATGGGGTGGCTTTTGAGGAGGTTTGTTGGCAACATATAGAGCAAATCAAGCGTGCTCTTCAGATTGCTGGCGTCAAATCTTCTGTTTCTGCCTGGAGTGTGAAGGGAGATGATGAACAGGAAGGCGTGCAGATTGACTTGTTGATTCTTAGGGATGACAACGTGGTCAATCTATGCGAGATGAAGTTTGCCAGTGCTCCTTATCATATAAGTAAGGATGAAGAAATGCGTTTGCGCCATCGCATAGAGGCATTGAAGAGCACTTTGTCGCCCAAACAGACTGTTCATCTTACGATGATTACCACTTATGGTGTGGCGTATGGCAAGCATAGTGGAATTGTGCAGAAAGAGGTTACAATGGAGAATTTATTTAAGTGATAAGCAAGAATGCCCTGAAGCCATCCGATTACTGACTCTCGCAGGTATTGTAACGCCAGTGGTTGCCACATCAGGCAGTGGCATTCCACTTGACGCAGAAGCTAACGAGAAAAGTATGTGGCTATGCACAAATTCTAGTGCGCCTAAAAGGAAGAACTTCCTGCACGGTCTCAGGGCAGAATTGTTGGTGATTAAGGGTTGTTGTGATATTGGATACCCTTGCCTCTGCTACGCAATTCCCGCTATTAGGGCTTGCTCTGGACTTTCCCCCGTTAGACAGTGCTCATGCCAAACGTACTAAAAGAAAAGCTGTAAGAGCCTCGGTTCTTGCAGCATTTTTCGTTTAATAGAACCAATTTGTGCATTTATTGCTCATTATTCTTGCTCAAATGGAAAAATAAATGTACCTTTGCCAAAAGAATAAAAGAACAGAAAGACTATGGCAGAGATGATTACAAGGAAATTGCCAGCTGGCATACAATTCTTTAGCATTATCCGCAAGGAAGGCTACTTATATGTTGACAAGACCGACTTGGTATGGCAACTTACTCACTCAGGTGATTTATACAATTATCTGAGCCGTCCTCGTCGTTTCGGTAAATCTCTGCTTATAGACACCTTGCAATGCTACTTCGAAGGCAAGAAAGAACTCTTTGAGGGGCTGAAGATTATGGAACTGGAAGAAGAATGGACTGAGTATCCCGTCATCAGACTTGACATGAGCGGTGCAGGTGCCACTGCTGTCGAAATCAAAGACTATCTCAATCTTGAGTTTTCGAAATACGAAGCATTATACGGCATCACGCCTAAAGAGACATCTCGCGAATCCGTACGCCTCCAGGTTATCCTTGACACTGCCTATCAAAAGACAGGTAAGCAAGTTGTTGTCTTGATAGACGAATACGATTCTCCTTTGCAGCATTCTTGGAACACACCAGATCATGATGGTTGCACAGAAGTCTATAGATCGGTATTTTCAGTACTTAAGCTCAAGGGGAATGTACTTCGCTTTGTCTTCATCACAGGCATCACGAAGTTTACCCAGATATCCCTGTTCTCAGTACTTAACCATCTGACAAACATCAGCTTTCTCCCACAATTTGCCCCTCTTTGTGGCATCACCGAGGAAGAAATGACAGTTAACTTCGCCCCAGAGTTGGAGGCCTTGGCAGATAAGATGGAATGCAGCATTGAAGAAGCACACGACAAGTTGAAGACCTATTATGACGGTTATCATTTCAGCGATGAGAACATGACCGACATCTACAATCCGTTCAGCTTGCTCAACGCCCTCTCCCAATTGCGTCTGCGCAACTATTGGATTTCATCCGGCGCCACTTCCATGCTGAATAAATTCGTGAACAATATGGAGTTACGCCTTCATGACTTCGAAGATTGCTACATCGACAAAGACACTCTGGAGACATCAGATGTCATAGAAGGCGGTGCCGAACTATTCCTCTATCAGACAGGTTATCTCACGATCAAGGGTTTTGATGAAGATGGATATTCTTTAGGCTTTCCGAATGAGGAAGTAAGAAAGGCTCTCTACAAAGCCGTACTACCAGCACTGACCCAAAAGGACATTACGGATATTGTCTCCATACAAAGTAAGTTAATGCACAGCTTGAACAATGGCAATTTGGAAGAAGCCAAGAAGTGTATGAAATCTCTCATTTCAAATGTTCCATATAGCAATAAGAAATTAGCAAGTATGGATATGGAGGAGCGTTATCGCCTCATCATTAGCACCATTTTGAATGCCATAGGATGCAAAGTAGAGGTAGAACACATGTTATCAACAGGTAGAATAGACATCGTAGCCTCAACCTCCCACTTCATCTATGTAGTGGAACTGAAGTTAAGCAACAATGGAGGATTGAATGCTGCTGAAAAACAAATTATAGACAATGGCTATCTCAAACCATTCTTGGCAGATGGTCGAAAGGTTATCGGATTAGCAGTAGAATTAGATGACATGGGCAAGGGACTCATTGATTGGAAAGAAGTTAAATAAATAGGGTGTCCGGTTCTATGTTCTTAAAAACAAGCTGAAAACATCCCTTTCCCTTCGGCCGGTGACCGTTGGTTCGGGGCGTATTAGGAAAATTCAACCGTACAGGTCGAATCTTTTTAAAGAAATCGGTGATTTGTGGAACTTTCATTCGGTGATTTGTAGATTTTATCCTCAACCTTGATGCACTGTTTTAGTGCATCAAGAGTGATCACAGCTATCACAATAACAGTTATCACAGTTTTTACGAAGGGGGTATCTGAAGGAAAGGAAAATGTTAAATAGAATTTAACTATATATATTATTATTATAAATATATAATATATATAGTTAGTTCTGGAATGAGAAAAAGAAAAGTGTTTCGAGAAACTGTGATAACTGTTATTGTGATAGGTCTTTGATGGAAAACTATGATTTGTGAGCTAGGGAAACTATGGTTTGCCATCTCTAAAGCTATGTTTTCTCTTTTTCAAAATTATGAGTTAGGATTATTAACGGGATTGGGAAACTAGGGCTGCTGAAAATCGGGGCTTATCACACCCTGATTTTTGGCGGTTCCCTAAAAAAGCCGTACCTTTGCATCGTCAAAATGAATTATTAACCCTTTAAAAAACTGATTGACTATGGGACAAGGAACTAGTAAGTATCGTAAGATTATGCGTACCCCTCAGACGGGTGAGAACGCTGGTAAGAAGCTCTGGTATGCTACTGCCGTGAGCGACCGTGAGATGAGTTTCGAGGACTTCGTGACTCATATCTCCGAGCACAACTCTCCATACAGCCGAGGCACCATCCACGGTGTGCTGATGGATACCCTCGACTGCCTGAAGCATCTGATTCTGGACGGCAAGAGTGTGCGTTTCTCCGACCTCGGATTGTTCTCCATCGGCATGACTTCGCGTGGCGAGGTGAGCAAGGAGAAGGTGACGGCGGCTAGCGTGCAGGGCGTGCATCTGATTGTGAGAAATACAAAATCTTGGAGCAACGCCGAGCTGAAGAAGCTCACCAAGATCGTGGCATACGATGACTATACCACCGGGGCGGAGGAAGGCGGCGGAACTGAGAATACGCCGAGCGGAGGTAATACCAGCCAGGGTGGCGGAACCACGGAAGGTGGTGGCGGCGGAACTAACCAGGGCGGCGGAACCACGGAAGGTGGCGGTGGCAACACTGATGTTGACCTGTAAACATTGCCACGAGGGGATATCATTAACCACTAATCATTAACCACTAAAAAACTGCGTATGAAGAAAGAAACTTGGAAAACTGTATTTCAGATAGTAATATCTATCTTGACCGCTATCGCCGCCTCTCTGGGCGTGACGAGCTGCATGTCGTAGAACTGCACAAGGAATCTTAGAATTTTATTAATTACTCAAAAAAAGAGGGTGTGTCATAAGTTCATGACACATCCTCTTTTTTTATTTATTCATTATTTTTATTCATCGGATTACGCGGAGTTATCGGAAGAGCATTCCTGCTGTACGGATTACGCACGGATTTTATACGGAATCTGGCCTTGCGGCCATTGGCTAACGCCGTAGCAATATGCCTTCCGTATGCTATTACGCCTATCAGCCTAGCGGATGAACAGCAGCTCACGATACTTCGGCAGGGTCCAGAGTTCATCTGCCACCAGCAGTTCGAGCTTGTCAATCTGATAGCGGATTTCCTCCATCTTCGGAGCTACCGTATCATGATAGGCTACTGCCTTCTCGCGCTCGCTCTCTATCTTGTTGGCTACCTTGCGGGCATCCACCAATGCCTCTACACCACGCTCTATCGACTCGGTGCGCTCGGCTATCTCACGGATGATCTTCACGTTGCGGGCGGTCAGCTTCTTGCCTTCCTCGCCACCGAAAATGTGGATCATACCCTCTACATTCTTTGCCAGACGGCTCTGATAGTGGGTAGCCACAGGGATGATATGGTTCATGGTCAGGTCGCCCATCACACGAGCCTCTATCTGAATCTTCTTGGTATAGGTCTCCCACTTCACCTCGTTGCGCGCCTTCAGCT
>ERZ1023839.293-NODE-293-length-14760-cov-12.409929_pt1 | contig 14760 bp, 11 predicted proteins | sample MGYA00380383_ERZ1023839 | MGnify/ENA primary metagenome ERZ1023839 (study PRJEB33179, sample SAMN07449065) | human gut metagenome | biome: Human-gut; feature: Human associated habitat; material: Faeces | host: Homo sapiens | place: India:Kasaragod | collected... | reverse complement strand
TCTTTGCCCTGATGGCAATGGCTTTGACATTGGGCAGTTGTTCTGACAACGAGAACGGTATCGGAGGCGAGACCTCCAAGTATATCACCGTTTCAACCAGTATCGGCAATATGACACGAGTAGCCACGGACGAGAATGGTGGTCAAAAGTTTGAGGATGGTGACGAAATCAGCGTATATGCTTGGACTGGCGACCCTGCTGTCGCCCCTGAGACAAGCGAGCGTGTGGTGAACAACGCCATCAATAAGTTGACCAACGGCTCATGGGTATCAACTCCGCAGATGCTGTGGAAGAACAACCGTGACAAACATTATTTCATCGGTGTGTATCCTACAGCAGCAATATCCGATTTTACAGCTAGCGAATATAAGCTTGATGTTACGAAACAGGAGGATAGCGACCTTTTGGTAGCAGTCAACGCAAGTGGAATATCCTATAATGCAGATGAACAGCAAACGGTGCCATTAGCGTTTACTCATGTGATGTCGAAGGTGATAGTCAATATACAATATCGCAATCAGTTTGGTGGTAAGCCTACCGTAGAGAGCCTTGTTGTTAAGAATGCCGCATCTGATGCCTCTGTCAATCTCTTGACCAAGACTGTAACCGTAGCTACAGATGCTGCTCGCACCGACATCAGTATCCCTGTAATCAAGGCAAATGAAAAATATGAGTCTATCATGATACCACAATCAGGCATTACCAAGATTGCTGTTAATATAAATGGCAAGCAATATGTCTACACTCATCCTACTGATATCAAACTGGAGGGTGGCAAATATACGGTAGTAAATCTCATTGTAGGTCGTGACGAGATTACTCTTGGCAATGTAAGCATCGCTGATTGGGGCGAAGGAGAAAACATCAATGGTGGTGAAGCGCAAACAGATTAAAAGATTTGTATAATATTTAAAATTATAAAGTCATGAAGTTAAATAAAATATTAGTGGCAGCAGCAATGGCTCTTGGATTCGTTAGCTGCTCAAGTGAAGGAGAATTGACACCTGCTATAGATACATTGAAAGATACTCCGTTGCAGATTAATGCATCTGTAGCAGGTATGAAAACACGTGCAGGATATGATGCTAATAGCGTACCTAACCAATTCTATCTTAAGGTAAGACAGGGGCTTAAAGACCAAAAAAATATTGGTATGATGTTGTCATGAAACTGGAAAATGGCCAATGGGTTGCTTATAATGCTGAAAACAAGACTGAAACGGTTCAATTACTTCGAGCAGGATATAATATAACTTGCGATCTCTATTCTACTACATTTCCTGGATACGAACTGGATGAAAGCGGAAACCAGAATAAATCTATAGAATTAGAGGTTCTGGCAGACCAAAGCTCAGATGCCAGTGTCAAGGCAAGTGACCATTTGTATGCCTTAAACAAAGATAAAAATATGGAGGTTAAGGCTATTGAGTTAAAATTGGAACATCAAATGTCAAAACTCTCACTAGAGTTGACTTTGGGTAGTGCATATGAAGAGGAGCAAAATCCTGTCAAAAATATGCAGATTGTAGGAACTAAGAGAAAAGTAAATTGGTCAGATGGACATTCGTATGATAGTGATGACGCTTCTGCAGAGCCAATTATACCATATCTTGCGGGTTACACCAAGCCTACGGATGATTCCCCAAAAGCGAAAGTTTGTTATGAGGTGATTTTAGCTCCACAGACTGTTGAGGCAGGAAACTTTGGTGTTGAATTTAATGTTTTAGGCAAAACTTATCGTTGGTACAGTGATGCTGCTGTTAAATTGAAAGAAGGCACTCAATACACATTGCAACTGACGGCAGGAAAAGATCAGGCTAATCTTGTAGAAGTTACATCTAAGGCTTGGAATACAAAACACAAAAACGAAAATAATGAAGAAGTGGACAACAAGTCGGATATAGAAACCTTTTAATGACTAGAAGTATGAAAATTATAAATAAATACATATTGGTGGCTGCAGCTTCTCTATCTGTTGTTGCGTGTAGCCAAGATGATGGCTTGTCAAATAGCTATCTTAAAGATTCGGATGCTGTTCACATTACAGCCCAAGTGGGAAGTAATGAAGCTACAGGTGGCTTTATTTCTCGCTCCAATCCATTGGGTAGTGAAGTTGAACAAGCAAAGTTTAATGAAGGCGATGCCATTTTTGTTGTTGCAGATAACCAAGATGCCGTTACTTATTCTTATGATGGTACCAGTTGGAGTCCAAAAGAAAAAGGTCTGCACTTAGTTTGGAATAGTAACGAGATGAATTTTAAGGCTTTTTATCCTGCAAATGCTAATGATGCTTCTTTTACAGACTTCACACTACCTACTGCATACAATAGCTTAAAGGACTTGGCTTTGGGTGACTATATGACATTTAGTGGTAGCCGCAAGCGTAGTTCCGATAATGATGGCGTGAACTTGGAAATGGAGCGCAAAATGGTGCGCATCGTTGTCGGCCTAAGAGATGTTAATGGTTGGGGAGACACGATGGATGAAGGGTTGGAACTGACAGAAGTAATAATCCATCCTAATACAAATGGATATTCCAATGGTAAAGTTGTTCCCGCTGATTCAAAAGCTGTTAGTGTGAAAGCGTACAAACACACTGATGGTAAGTTTTATGCGCTTATTACTCCGACAATGCCAGTGTCGGATATGTATAATTATTTGCTTTTCATGACAGTAAAGGTGGCAAAGCCTGATGGCACAGGTGAGAAAGAATTTGAAGTTAGGCGCATTCCACATACAGGTACAGAAGCTGGTAGTAGCTACGAGTACTTTTTAAAGATTGGTAAGGACAAACTTGTTGTAGATAAAATTACAGTATCTGATTGGAAAACTGGTGAAGCGATTCCTGGTGGCGAGGCTTTAGACGATGTGTCGTTTGTTAAAAAGACGATTGCAGATGCTTTGGCTGCAAATAAAACTGATATAGAACTAACCTTGCCAGCTAGTGCAGGAGAGGATGTGTTTAATGCAATAAGAGAAGCTCTAAGCTGTGCAAGTGAAGGCAGTATAGAATTAACTGTTTACAAAGTTGAGGCTTTGCCGTCTAATGCATTTTCGGATTGTCAACCGCTGAAATCAATTAACTTGCCTGATGTAAAGAGTATAGAGTCGTTTGCTTTTCATGGGTGTCATGGTCTTGAAACAATCTATGCTCCGAGAGTTTCATCTATAAGTGACCTTGCCTTTGCCGATTGTCATAGGCTAAAATCGGTGACATTAGGTAATATTTCCGCTACAGGTTTCTGTATCTTTGATAATGTACCTACTGATGGTGTAGATTTAACTTTGTCAAAAGATCAAAAGGTTATGACAGGAAGCGATATTGATGGGTGGCGATCAGATGAATCTGGTGAGAATTATGCAGATTCTCCGGATCATAAACAACGACAATTTCTTAGAAAAAGATTCAAATCCATAACATGTGGACGTTACAAATATTAATAACAACTTGGAAATTAATAACATTAGATAAACTCCTAAGCTGGGCAGGAGTATAAGGTGCTCAGCAAACATATATTCACCCGCACTTCACGGGAAACGACAAGGGTCTATATGCCACGATGATAGGTGGGCGTATAGACCCTTCATCGTGTCTTGATACCTGTTGGGTTGCGTTAGAGCTTTATGTTAACGAAAATAACTCATAGTTTTATGGTCGCTATCTCACCGTTTGTTGTCTCAAAACTCACGGTTTCCTTAAACAAAAAAGAGAGACTTCTTCTCAAAATCACCGCTCTTATCACCAAAACACAGCGAAAACAGGCTGATTTTAAACAAAAAAAACACGGACAAATTGAATTTGTCCGGACAAATTGTCCGGCAGCTTATAATTTACTAATATTCAAGCATTTACAAGCGCCCGGACAAAAGAGCCGGACAAATTCAATTTGTCCGTGTTATTTTTTTCGTCTTACTTATTCATCCACCTGCTCATAATAATAAGAATAGTCTATGCCCTTCATAAAGACCTCACGGTCTTCAATCTTATCAGTTAAAGCATTGGAAATAAGCTGTTTGATGCGACTGCTATCAACAACACTCTGTGTCATCGCAGCCAAATAATCGTTCTTGTCAATAAGGCTCCAATCCACACATTTTTTCAGCCTGCGCTTCAATATCAAATCAAGCCAAATGCGCGTAGCTCTACCATTTCCCTCACGGAAAGGATGAGCGATGTTCATTTCTACGTATTTGTCGATGATTTCATCCAACGTACTTTCCGGCATCTGTTCGATTCCTGCAAGTGTTTGTGGGAGATATTGCGCCATAGCAAACTGGAAACCGCCCTTTGCAATATTCACAGTTCGGATCTGTCCTGCAAAATCGTATAGACCACCAAAGAGGAAAGCATGAATCTGCTGCAAACCTTTGACAGAGCCTTCTGTAATGGAATTTATCAGTTCACTCTCAAAAAGAGTGTATGCTTTCTTGCGACTCTGCCCATCAATGGTATTATCGCTATAGGTAAACCAATCCAGAAAGTCAGCAGCCTTATTATTAGGAAAATTCCTGGCTAGCAGCATAATACCTTCGTTATCGAGGACATCGGTCTTATACATTTTTCCATCCTTGGCCTGCATTTTCAGTTGGTTAGTAGCACTAACCAACTCATTATCTTCCTTCTTCAGCTTAGTCTTCAGATACTTCCAGTAATTACGGTTTTTGGAATAATCATCCTGCTCGTTCAAAACGCCGATAATATCCAGTACGGAGAACCACCACTTGTTGTGTTCCCCGTCCCAAACCGCTCTTACCTCCCGGTCTTTATAAAATCTGATTGATAATTTTCTGTCCATATTGCAATTCATTTTAAGAACACCCCGTATAATGGAATATTGGCATTCTTTGCCTTATTCCATTTACTGCCTGGTTATGGCAAGATATTGCCCTTTACCAGGGCAACTTTGTGCCATTGCCAGGCACAAAACGATACGTCGGGAGATAAAATTCAGCTGAACTATCTGTAAAAAGACTACTCTCGCTTTTACTCTTCACTCTTCACCAAATCGGCTGAAACCCCTATAAACACTGGGGGTGTGGGCGGTGAAGAGTGGTGGTTCACTCTTCACCACTCTTCACCACTCTTCACTTATCGCGAGATTCAGCTATCATTTATTCCAAGATCTGGTCTTCATTGATGACAGGGCCTGGTCTTCATTGATGACAAAGCCTAGTCTTCATTGATGACGGAACCATTGCCTCTCTGATATTCTTTCCTCTAAAATAATATGGGTGAAGAGTGGTGAAGAGTGAGTCTCCACTCTTCACCACTATAACTACCTAACTAATAGACCATTAAGCCATATCCGTGAAGAGTGAAGAGTAAAATACTATTCTTTTTCCTTGTAGAAAATCTTGTTGGCACCGCTTGTAATCTTCAGAGCCTCAGGATGTTCCTCAATAAAGCTGTTGATGTGGCGGATACGCTTCTCCTCCAGGATTTCATCCACGGCAATGAGAATGCCCGTCTCCTCTACATCGCCGAAGCCATAATTGATGGCTGTACCAAAGAGCTTCATGGTAGGACTGAGGTTCATGTAGGCATTCACCAGAGGAGGAATATTGAAACCGAGCTGGCGAATCTCATGATTCAGAATGCGATAGTCAGCACGGAAATCATCTTCTGTGAAGATGGCAGCCATCTCGCTCTCTGGAGTTTCCAACTTCAATGGCTTCATCGGAATCACCAGGTTCTCCTTGTCATCAAAATGCTTCTTGAGGAAGTAGAGAATCATATCGCGGCCACGACGGATGTAAGAAGGATACATCGTCATCTTGCCGAAGAAATACTTTACATCCGGATAGAGCACGGTAAGGGCACCCAATCCGTCCCAGAGATTGTCGAGAGCAAAGATACTCTTGGTATTCTTGCGCACATTCTGATACTCGAGAGAGACGAACGAACGGCCCAGCTCTACAGTATATGGCATGTATTCCTTCAGGAACTTATCTGAAAAGTAGAACATGTGACTGGTAGCAAGCTTAGGCTGCCCCTTTTCATCAAGTTCCCAATCCTTGCCCAGGAGATAACGGTAGCCACCGATAATCTCGTTAGCATCTGGATTCCAGACAATAAGCTGCTTGTAGCAGTTGTCACCGAAGTCGAATTCGTCAAGGTCCATCGATTTACCCGTTCCACCACCTGCTTCGCGGAAAGCGATTTCACGAAGGCGACCAATTTCCTTCAATACATTTGGCGAATCATTAGCCGTAACGATATAGATTTCGTTATGACTCTTGTTGGTCATACGAAGCTGCTTCTCGGGAGTCAACTCGCTCTTCAGCAGTTCGCGGTCAATCGGTTGGATGATTTCTTCTTCCATAATTCTCTATATAATATCGATAATTATCTTGTTCTATTTCTCTTACTTTTTCTATGATTGCTCACTGTAAAAGGGTTCTCACTAGAGTTCGTAAACTCTGTCCTTCACATACTGCGCCCACTCTGTAGCCGACTTGCTGTGATCGAAAGTCTGCCAAGGAATCGGCTTGCCGATGGCGATGCGGAAATGCTTGCCCACATTCTTGTACATCTCATCCACGAGGAACATCATGGCAAGGTTGAAAGGCAGATGCTTGTCGCTGAACCTGGCGATGCGATAGAATCCCTCGGAGTTCTGACCACCGAAATGGATAGGCACCACATCACGCTGATATTCCACACTCTTGGAGATGAAAGTCTTCTTCCAAGGCAAATCGCGGATGCTGCCATCAGGCTGCTTGCGGCTGTTCAATCCCGCAGGGAACATCAGCATGTGGTTGTCGCTCTGGAATCCAGCCTCTACCATTCGAGGGAAGTCACGGCTCTGTCGGCCGGTCTTGTTGATGCCGATGCTCACCGGTTTCAAGCCCGGGAGATTGAGCAACAGATCGTTTACCAGATAGCGGAACTTACCATCATAATGCGTTCCGATGATGGAGCCGAGGCACACGCCGTCCTGTCCACCCAGCGGATGATTAGACACGAAAGTATAGAGCTTGCCATCATTCTTATCCGGCAAATTCTCCAAGCCTACGATTTCTACATCCATCTTCAGATAGCGCACGCATTCTGTAAGCCACTCCGTACCGGAGAGGTTTCGGCTTTCCCACAAGAACTTGTTCACTTCGTCTTCGTGTATAATCTTTTTTAGCCAAGACACGAGGAATCGGGGAACAAATTTAGCTTTGCTCCCCATCTTGTTCTTCAGTATCTTTTCTATGTCTATCGTTTTCTCTATTGAACCACTCATTTTCAGTAAACCTAATAAGTACGTGCAAAGTTAGTTTTTCTTTTTTAAATATGAGTCATTTTTCCCGAAAAATTATCAATAAAGCTAAAAAATAGTGCATTTTTCCACCTTTTCGGGAGAAATCAAGACAAAAAACATCGTTTTTCGCGAATTACCAGATACCAGCGAATAAGGAGCGTAAAAATGAAAAAAATCATTTTTTTGCGCCCGTTTCATAAAATTTGTGGGGAAACATGGAGCTATGTGAGGATTTTTATGTACCTTTGGAGCCGAATTCCTATTAAATAGGTACATACGCGCTGTATATAAGTACATGCACGTGAAAGAAACAAGTTAAAAATAAGTAACTTACAAAAGAAAAAGAATCAAGAAGAATGATCAAGACAGCAGAAACATATCACGTACCCGTGCTCCTCAAGGAGAGCGTTGACGGACTCAACATCCAGCCAGGCGGCATCTATGTAGATGTTACCTTCGGCGGTGGAGGACATTCCAGGGAAATCATCTCCCGCCTGAGCGAGGGAGCACATCTCTACAGCTTCGACCAGGACGCTGATGCCGAGCGCAACGTGGTGGCAAATCCCAACTTCACCTTTGTATGCTCCAACTTCAGATACCTGAAGAACTGGATGAGATACTATGGCGTGGAGGGACTGGACGGACTACTCGCCGACCTCGGCGTATCGAGCCATCATTTCGACGACGAGACCCGCGGATTCTCCTTCCGCTTTGATTCTCCTCTCGACATGCGCATGAACAAGAGAGCCGGGAAGACTGCTGCCGACATCGTGAACGAATACGAGGAAGAGGCACTTGCCGACATCTTCTATCTCTACGGCGAACTGAAGAATTCCCGCCGCATCGCTTCAGCGCTGGTCAAGGCAAGAGCCGCAAGCCCTATCAAGACCACCAAGGACTTCATGGCTGCCGTGGAGCCCCTCTTCAAGCGAGAGCGGGAGAAGAAGGAGATGGCCAAGCTCTTCCAGGCACTGCGCATAGAGGTGAATCACGAGATGGACGCCCTGAAAGAAATGCTCCGCTCTGCCACCGAACTGCTCAAGCCGGGAGGAAGGCTCTCGGTGATTACCTATCACTCACTGGAAGACCGCATCGTGAAGAATATGATGAAGGCGGGCAATCCAGAGGGCAAGGTAGAGCAGGACATCTTCGGAAGAATCGAGACACCTTTCAAGCTCGTCAACAACAAGGTAATCATACCAGATGCCGATGAACAGGAGAGAAACCCGAGAAGCCGCAGCGCCAAGTTGAGAATCGCAGAAAAGAAATAGAGTAAATGAGATTATCATGTAACTGCAATCATGTAATGCAATAGAAAATGAAACAAGATAAAGAAAAACCAGAAACAAGCATCCCGGCTGAAGAGCAGAAGACGCAGGTTTCTGAGTCGGCAAAGACCAAGGAGAAAGCACTGACTACTGAAAAGCAGAAGGCGCAAGCTTCAGAAGAGCAGAAGACACCGGCTTCAGAAAAGCAGAAGGCGCAGCCGGAAACTCCCAAACCGGCTCCGCAGGCTTCGCTCAAGGAAGTGATTGCCAAGCAGGCCATCGAGGAGGAAGAATCGGGATCTGCCAGCTTCACACTGCGCAAGATTCTGGGTGGTGACATCCTCACCGCACAAATCATCAGAAAGCAGATATGGCTGTTCATGCTCATCGTGGTTTTCATCATTATCTACATATCCAACCGATACAGCATCCAGAAGGACCTCATCGAATTGGACCAACTGCAAAAAGAGCTGCAAGACACGAAATATAAAGCACTGTCAACCAGCAGTCAGATAACAGAGAAGAGTCGTGAAAGCAATGTGCTCGACATGCTGAAGCACAGCAAGGACAGCACCCTGCACATCGCCACACAACCTCCTTACATCATAAACGTACCAGAAGAATGAGCAAGTTTGAGCATAAGAAAGTAATGCCGCGCTATAGTGCCATCGCCATCATCATGACCCTGATTGCCACCGCCATCGTAGGAAAAGCACTCTACATCATGACGGCTAAGCACGACTACTGGATGCAGGTTGCCGAGCGACAGAAGAGAGACTCCGTGACCGTAAAGCCTAACCGAGGCAACATCCTGAGCTGCGCAGGACAGCTGATGGCGAGTTCGCTGCCAGAGTTCAAGGTATTCATGGACTTCAAGGCGCTGACCGAAGCCGGCAACGACTCGCTTTGGGATGCCAAGCAGGATTCCATCTGCCAGGGACTCCACAAGATATTCCCGGAGAAGACAGCAGAGGAATTCAAGCGCCATCTCATAGAGGGACGCGGCAAGAAGAGCCGCCACTGGGCGGTATATGGAAGCCGTATCAACTATAACACCTTCACCGAGGTGAAGGCGCTGCCAATTTTCCGCCTCACTCCCTACAAGAGCGGATTCCACTGGGAGGAATACAATGCCCGCACCCGTACCTACGGTTCGCTGGCAGGAAGAACCATCGGAGCCATGTTTGGTGCCAAGGATACCGCCAGATTCGGACTGGAGCTGAGCTATGACTCCATCCTGCGCGGAACCAATGGTATCGTGCATCGCCGTAAGGTGCGCAACAAGTTCCTCGACATCACCGACACCCCTCCTATCGACGGTGCCGACATCGTTACCACCATCGATGTGAGCATGCAGGATCTTGCCGAGCGCTCACTCATCGAAGAGTTGAAGGAAATCAATGCCAACGTGGGTGTAGCCATCGTGATGGATGTGCCTACCGGCGACATCAAGGCCATTGTAAACATGGAAAAATGCTTCGATGGCGAATACAGAGAGATTCACAACCATGCCGTGAGCGACCTTCTGGAGCCGGGTTCGGTGTTCAAGCCTGCCTCGCTGCTCGTAGCGCTCGATGATGGCGTGGTAGATACTACCTATCGCGTGGAAACGGGAGGTGGAGTCTGGCAGATGTACGGACGAGACATGAAGGACCACAACTGGCGAAAGGGCGGATACGGAATGCTGACCTTTGCACAGACCTTGTGGTACAGTTCCAACATCGGTGTGAGCCGAATCATCGACGACCACTACCGCAACTGTCCGGAGAAATTCGTACAGGGCATCTATCGCACCGGTCTGCACGACGACCTGAAGATTCCGCTGGTGGGAGCTACTCCTGCCCGAATCCGAATGCCGCACAGAAACAGCCACGGGCAGTATGACAACTGGGCAAAGACCAGCTTGCCATGGATGAGTATCGGATACGAGACGCAGATACCACCAATCTCTACCCTCACCTTCTACAACACCATCGCCAACAACGGTAAGATGATGCGTCCTAGATTCGTGAGCAAGGTAGTGAAGAACGGAGAAACCATCATGGAGTTCCCGCCAGAGGTGATGCGCGAACAGATAGCCAAGCCGCAATCCATCAAGAAGATACAGACCATCCTGGAACAGGTGGTTAGCGTGGGACTGGGCAAAAAAGCCGGTTCGCCTAACTTCAAGGTTGCCGGAAAGACCGGTACGGCCCAGGTTTCCAAGGGTGCCGGTGGTTACAAGAACGGCATTACCAACTATTTGGTGAGCTTCGCCGGCTACTTCCCTGCCGACAATCCGCGCTACAGCTGTATCGTCTGCATTCAGAAATCAGGTTTGCCAGCTTCCGGCGGAAGCATGAGTGGTAAGGTATTCCACGACATTGCCGAAGGCATCATGGCACAGAGCCTGAAACTCGACGTGAAGGATGCCAAGGATTCAGCCTCCATCTTCGTTCCGGACGTGAAGAACGGAAACGTGCTGGCTGCCGACTACGTACTCACCCACCTGGGCATCAAGACCAACACCAACTGGAGTGGAAGCTACGTCAACGGCAATCCTATCTGGGGCAAGGCTGAACGCATAGGAAGCAGAAGCATCAAGCTCTTCAAGGAGAAGCAATACGGCAAAAGCACCGTGCCCGATATTACAGGCATGGGAGCCAGAGACGCTATCTTCTGCATGGAGAGCAGAGGAATCAGAACCAGGATTCATGGCAGAGGCAAGGTAATCAAGCAGAGTCTCATGCCGGGAACACCGGTCAAGAAGGGTTCCATCTGTATCATCGAATTGAACTAATATATATATAATAAGGTGTAAATACATAAAGATATTAAATATGAAGTTACAAGAATTACTCAAAAACATCGAGCCGATTCAGATTGTCGGCGATGCTGATGTAGAGGTTTCGGGCGTAAACATCGACTCCCGAAAGATTAAGGAAGGTCACTTGTTCGTTGCTATCAAGGGCACTCAGGTTGACGGCCACCAGTTTATTCCAAAGGCATTGACCCTGGGCGCAAAGTCGGTTTTGTGCGAGGATATGCCAGAGGAGAAAATCGAAGGCGTAACTTACATTCAGGTAGCATCTACCGAAGATGCTGTAGGTAAAGTGGCTACACTCTTCTATGGCGACCCATCCAAGAAGCTGAAGTTGGTTGGCGTGACTGGCACCAATGGCAAGACCACCATCGCCACCTTATTATATAATATGTTCCGCAAGTTCGGACATAAGTGCGGTCTGCTCTCCACCGTCTGCAATTACATTGAGGGCGAGGCGATTCCTGCCGACCACACTACCCCAGACCCTATCGAGCTGAACATGCTGCTGGGCAAGATGGTAGAGGCAGGATGCGAATACGCCTTCATGGAGTGCTCTTCTCATGCCATCGCACAGAAGCGTATCGGCGGTTTGGAGTTCGCCGGCGGACTGTTCACCAATCTCACCCGCGACCATCTCGACTATCACAAGACATTCGAGAACTACCGCAACGCCAAGAAGGCTTTCTTCGATGGTCTGCCTAAGACTGCCTTCGCCATTACCAATGCCGACGACAAGAACGGCATGATCATGGTACAGAACACCAAGGCTACCGTGAAGACCTACTCTACCCGCTCTATGGCAGACTTCAAGGCAAGAATCCTGGAGTGTCACTTCGGCGGCATGTATCTGGAGATAGATGGCAGAGAGGTAGGCGTACAGTTTATCGGAAAATTCAATGTAAGCAATCTGCTTGCCGTATATGGTGCAGCCGTCATGCTCGGCAAGAAGCCGGAGGATGTACTCGTAGTGATGAGTACCCTTCACAGCGTAAACGGACGATTGGAGCCAATCCAGTCGCCAGAAGGCTATACTGCCATCGTTGACTATGCTCATACACCAGATGCATTGGAGAACGTACTGAATGCCATCCACGAAGTACTCGACGGCAAGGGCGGCGAAGTGATTACCGTCTGCGGTGCCGGTGGAAACCGTGACAAGGGCAAGCGCCCGTTGATGGCACAAGAGGCAGTCAAGCAGAGCGATAAGGTTATCATCACCAGCGACAACCCTCGCTTCGAAGAGCCACAGGACATCATCAACGACATGCTGGCTGGTCTCAACGCCCAGCAGATGAAAAAGGTGATCAGCATCGTTGACCGCAAGGAAGCTATCCGCACAGCCTGCATGCTGGCCAAGAAGGGCGATGTGATTCTCGTTGCCGGAAAGGGACATGAAGATTATCAGGAGATCAAGGGCGTGAAGCATCACTTCGACGACAAGGAAGTGCTTCGCGAAATCTTCGGTATCAACAAGTAGTATTATCATCTAATAGAAAAAGAGAAGAAGAAAAATGTTATACTATCTTTTTAGATTTCTGGAGCAGTGGGGCATCACAGGTTCCCACATGTGGGGTTACATTTCATTCCGTGCCCTGCTCGCACTGATTTTATCACTCGTCATCTCTGCATGGTTTGGCGAGAAGTTCATCAAGTACCTCAAGAGCAAGCAGATTACCGAGACCCAGCGCGATGCCAGCATCGACCCATTCGGCGTAAAGAAGATCGGTGTCCCATCCATGGGTGGCATCATCATCATCCTGGCCATCCTCGTACCGGTATTGCTGCTCGGCAGATTGCGCAACATCTATCTGATCCTGATGATCATCACTACCGTATGGCTTGGTTTCCTCGGTGGTATGGATGACTTCATCAAGATTTTCAAGCGCGACAAAGAGGGACTGAAGGGCAAATACAAAATCGTAGGACAGGTTGGTATCGGCCTCATCGTAGGTCTGGTGCTCTGGGCTTCTCCAGACGTGAAGATGAACGAGAACCTCGCCATCGAACGCCAGGGACAGGAGACGGTGGTAAAACATCGTGCAGAGGCACGAAAGTCGTTGAAAACCACCATACCTTTCATTAAGGGGCATAATCTCGACTACTCCAGCATCACCAGCTTCTGTGGTGAGCACAAGGTAGCTGCAGGCTGGATTCTCTTTGTAATCATGACCATCTTCGTGGTTACTGCCGTTTCCAACGGTGCCAACCTCAACGATGGAATGGATGGAATGTGTGCCGGAAACTCCGCCATCATAGGTGTGGCATTAGGCATTCTTGCGTATGTGTCGTCGCACATCGAGTTTGCCGCCTACCTCAACATCATGTATATTCCTGGCTCCGAGGAGCTGGTGGTATTCTTCTGTGCCTTTATCGGAGCCCTCATCGGCTTCCTCTGGTACAATGCCTACCCTGCGCAGGTGTTCATGGGCGATACCGGTTCGCTCACCATCGGCGGTATCATCGCCGTGGGCGCCATCATCATCCACAAGGAGCTGATGCTGCCTATCCTCTGCGGAATCTTCTTCGTAGAGAGCCTCAGCGTGATGATGCAGGTATATTACTACAAGCTGGGTAAGCGCAGAGGCATCAAGCAGCGCATCTTCAAGCGCACGCCTATCCACGACAACTTCCGTACACAGGACAGCCAGCTGGATCCAGACTGCAAGTATCTGTGGAAGAAGCCTCGCAACTGCTACCACGAATCGAAGATTACCATCCGTTTCTGGATCGTGACCATCATCCTGGCAGCACTCACCATCATCACATTGAAGATAAGATAACACATAGGCTCTTATCAGCCTGACAAGATAAAGATACAACAATGAGCAAAATTGTAATTTTAGGAGCTGGCGAAAGTGGCGCAGGTGCTGCCGTGCTGGCGAAGAAAGAGGGATTCGAGGTATTTGTCTCTGATATGTCTAAGATCAAGGACAACTACAAGAAGTTGATGGACGACCACGGCATTGAGTGGGAAGAGGGACATCATACTGAAGAGAAAATCTTAGACGCTGATGAAGTCATCAAGAGCCCGGGCATTCCTAAGGAAGCCCCTATGATTCAGAAACTGATGGCAAAGGGTACTCCTATCATCAGCGAAATAGAATTTGCAGGCAGATATACAGATGCCAAGATGATCTGCATCACAGGTAGCAACGGCAAGACCACAACTACTTCGCTGATCTATCACATCATCAAGTCGGCTGGTTACGATGTAGGACTGGCTGGCAATATCGGCAAGAGTCTGGCGCTGCAGGTGGCAGAAACTCCTCACAAGTACTACGTCATCGAGCTGAGCAGTTTCCAGCTTGACAACATGTACGAATTCCGTGCCAACGTGGCAATCCTGCTCAACATCACTCCAGACCATCTGGACCGCTACGAGTTCAAGATGCAGAACTATACCGATGCCAAGATGCGCATCACACAGAACCAGACAGAGG
>ERZ1023839.287-NODE-287-length-14955-cov-11.744564_pt1 | contig 14955 bp, 21 predicted proteins | sample MGYA00380383_ERZ1023839 | MGnify/ENA primary metagenome ERZ1023839 (study PRJEB33179, sample SAMN07449065) | human gut metagenome | biome: Human-gut; feature: Human associated habitat; material: Faeces | host: Homo sapiens | place: India:Kasaragod | collected... | reverse complement strand
ACAATATAGTAAATCTCATTTACTAATTAATAATGAACGTGTTATAATGTAAAAGAAAGTTTTGCTTATGCAATACTTGTAATTATTCTATATCTTAGAGGTGAAAAAATGAAAAAAATAATAACTATAATTAGCATAATACTTATTGCTTTAATGTTTACTGGATGTAGTAGAAGAAGTGCAACTAAAAGTGTTAGATTAGATTATATAAAAGAAAATGATGGATTTACTTTTAAAAATTATGCGATTGCAATTGATGATAAGAAAGATAATAAAAATACATATGCTGTATATAAAAAGATTAAATCCAATAAATATCAAAGATTATTTAGATTAGATGAAGAAATTAAAAAAGATGAACTACTAGCAACTGATACATACTTATATATCATTAAAGATTCCAATATTATAGGTTATAAGTTAAACAGTACTATTAATAATGTTAAAAAGGTAGAAAAAGAATTTGATACTGCTAAAGATAAATGGACTATAGCAAACGCATATGGTTTTAAAGAAAACTACATATATGTATCGATAAGTGGAAAAGAAGATGGTAAAGAATCCACTAAGTTTGTAAGACTTAAGAGCGATTTAAGTGCAACAGATGTTTTAGAGTCAGAATCTTTAGTACCAACTGATTTAATAAATAACATTAATTTAGAAAAGTAATAAAATATAGAGGTGAATAATTTATGAAATATTATTGTATTGGAATTAAAGGCGCAGGTATGAGTACACTTGCTAATATATTAAGTGATTTAGGTAATGATGTTAGTGGATATGATGACACAGTTAAATATAAATTTACTGAAGAAGGCCTTGATAAAAGAGGCATTAAAATTTATCATGAACCACATCCAATAGATAGTGATACTATAGTTACTTATTCTAAAGCATTCTCAATAGATCACCCTGAAATAAAAAGAGTTAGAGAACTTGGACTTACTATGAGAGATTATAATCAAGTAGTGGGGGATGTTACAGCTATGTTTGAAACAATTGGTATAAGTGGTACACATGGTAAAACTACAACAAGTCTTCTAATTAGTGATATATTAAAAAATACAGTAGGTTGTAATTACTTTGTTGGAGATGGTACTGGTTATGCAGACAAAAAGAATAAACTATTTGTAATAGAATCAGATGAATTTAATAAACACTTCTTAGCATATCATCCTACAATAGCTGTTATAACAAATATAGAACTTGATCATACAGAATGTTACCCAGGTGGATTAGAAGAAATAAAAGATACATTTAAAAAATTTGGTAATAAAGCAGAACAAGTAGTTGCATGTGGGGATGACTCCAATATAAGAGATATTAAATTTGATAAAGATGTAATCTATTATGGATTTAATGACAATAATAATGTAGTAGCTAAAAATGTTAAATTAACTAATAAGGGTTCAGAATTTGATGTTTATATAAATAATGAACTATTTGATAGCTATGAATTGCCTTTATTTGGTAAACATATGGTTTTAAACGCACTAGCAAGTATTATTATAGCTAATAGATACAATATAAATAAAGAAGATATAAAGAAGTATATTAGTGGTTTTAAAGGCGCTAAAAGGCGTTTTAAGGAAGAAGATATTAATGGATATATTATAATAGATGACTATGCACATCATCCTACAGAAATAGAAGTAACTATTGCTGCTGCAAGGCAAAAATATCCAGATAAAGAAATAGTTGCGGTATTCTTACCAAATACATATTCTAGAACTGAGGCATTAATGGATGACTTTGTAAAAGCCTTATCAAAAGCTGATAAAGCATATATTATGGATATATATTGTGATAGAGAACGCCAAAGCGATTATCCATCCGTTAATTCAGATGCACTAATAAAAAGAATTAAAAACTCGGAAAAAATTAGTATTGATACAGTAGATAAATTGCTAAAACATAAAGGATCTGTAATATGTTTTATGAGTTGTACTAATATATATTTAATACTAGATGAATTTAAAAAAAGAATTAGATAAATAGTTTACTAGTTCTTTTTTTTCTATCTTTATGATACAATATCTCTAATTGATGGTGATGTTATGAAAAATATTATAGTAATTACAGGGCCTACTGGAGTAGGTAAAACAAAAATGAGTATCGAACTTGCCAAAAGAATTGACGCAGAAATAATTAATGCCGATTCTATGCAGGTATATAAAGATCTTAATATTGGAACTGCTAAAATAACTGAAAAAGAAAAAGAAGGTATTCCTCATCATCTTTTTGATATAGTAGAACCAACCAATATGTATACAGTATATGATTATCAAAAAGATGCAAGAGATATAATAAATGATGTTTTATCACGCGGTAAGAAAGTTATAATAGTAGGAGGTACAGGATTATATATAAAAGCACTTCTATATGATTATAAATTCATTAAAGAAGATAAAACCTATGACTTTTCAAAAATGAGTAATGAAGAAATATTAGATAAAATTAATAGTTATAATTTAGATATTAATCTACATATAAATAATAGAAAGCGTCTGGAAAGGGTTTTAACTAAATTATATAACAATAATATGCAAACAGAAAAAACAGATACTGTATTATATGACTTTGTGGCGATAGGACTAACTACAACTAGAGATAACTTATATAAAATAATAGATAATAGAGTAGATAAAATGATTGAAGATGGCCTAATAGATGAAGTAGAAGAATTATATAAAAAAAACATTCATTCTAAAGCTATTAACACTGGTATTGGCTATAAAGAATTATATAAATATTTTGATAAAGAAATAAGTTTAGATGAAGCTGTTTCACTAATAAAAAAGAATTCTAGACACTACGCTAAAAGACAATATACTTTCTTTAATAATCAAATGAATATAAAATGGTTTAATACAAATTATGAAGATTTTTCACTAACTGTAGAAGAAGTTTATAATTATATAAAAGGAGAATAGTATGCAAAGATATTTTGTTAATGAATCAAATAAAAATCTTGATATATTTACATTAAATGAAGAAGATAGTTATCACATAGTTAAAGTAATGAGATATAAAGTTGGTGAAGAAATTGAAATTGTATATGAAAAAGACGTATTTATATGTGAAATATTAGAACTTGGCAAAAATGTTAAATGTATAATAAGAAAAACAAACCATCAAATAGAAAATGATATTCCTAATATAACAATTGCTCAAAGCTTAGTTAAAGAACAAAAAATGGATTACATACTTCAAAAATCTACAGAACTAGGAGTAGATAAAATTATTCCAATATCAGCATCTAGAAGTGTTATTAAAGTAAATGACAAATCAGATAAAAAAATAGATAGATGGAAAAAAATTGTAAAGGAAGCAAGTGAACAAAGCAAAAGAAATAAAGTTCCAACTGTTACTGATATAAAGAAAATAACAGAACTTGCTAGTTGTTGTTATGACTACAAAATTTTATGTAGTGTAAACGAGGTGTCAATGTCGTTAAAAAAGGTCTTACAAAATGTTAGTAAGAGTGATACAATATTATTTGTAATAGGACCAGAGGGTGGTTTCTCTAATGAAGAAGAAAATATCCTAATTAACAATGGATTTATAAGTACTTCTTTAGGTAGTAGAGTCTTAAGAACTGAGACTGCTTCTACATTTGTTCTTAGCATAATTAATTACATATTTATGAGGTGAGTAAAATGGACATAGTTCTTAGATTTATAAAAGAAAACAATTCTTTAATAATGGCAGCTTTATTTTTAGTTATTATAATACTAACTATTTTAGTAATAATTACCGATATTATAAATAAAAAGAAAAATAAACTAGCTGCACAAAATCTACTTAATAATGGAGATTCTAATATGCTAGATGCATTAAAAGAAGAGATAAAAGAAGAACCTCCACTTGATTATACTAGTGATTTATCAGAATATAGTGATGTATTAATGGTAGATGGAGAAGATACTAAAAAAGAAGAAGAACATAAAGAAGAAATTAAGTATGTAGAAGAAGATGAAGAACTAGAAAAAACAAAAGCTCAAATAGAACTTAAGAATCTAAAAGAAGAATTATTAAAAGCCGAACTATTAGAAAAAGAAAAAGAAGAAGCAAAGAAAGTCTTGGAAGAGAATACTCCTACTAAAGATGAAATAATTGATGAATTTGAATCTAATCAAGAAGAAAATGCAATTATAAGTTTAGATGAATTTAATAAAATAAGCGATAGAGTATATGATGAGAATGAAGAAGTTCAATATAAAGATGAAGGAAATGAACCTATTTCTATACAAGAATTAGAAGCTTTATATAATACAAAGGAAATCAAAACTCTAGATGATGAATTTCTTGATATAACAGCAAAGGAAGAAAAACCAGATGTAGAAGTTAGTGATATAAAAGTAGATATTAAAGAACCAATATTAAAGCCAGCTACTAATATTGTAAAAACAGAAAATATTGAAAAACCTACTACTAAATTTAAAAATAGTCCTATAATATCACCAGTATTTGGACTAGACTCTAATGATAACGTTAGTAATATAGAGGTAGAAAACACCGCAAACTTAGATAAATTAAGTGAAGAAATTAAAAAAACCACAGAAGTTTTAAATACATTAAAAGAACTTAGAAAAAACTTACAATAAGAGATTATCTCTTATTTTTTTGAGAGTGGGGGAAGTATATGAAATTTGGTATATATACACTAGGATGTAAAGTAAATACATATGAAAGTGAATATGTAAAAAACTTACTTTTAAATCATGATTTTATTGAATCTGATTTTAATGATATTTGCGATATCTATATAATAAATACTTGTACTGTTACTAATACAAGTGATATAAAAAGTAGAAAAATAATTAGACAAGCTAGAAGAAGAAATAAAGATGCATGTATTATCGCAATGGGTTGTTTTATCCAAGCTGATGATAATAACATTATAGATGACATTGATATTGCGATTGGTAATAATGATAAAAGTAGAATCATAGAACTTATTAACAAATTCTTTAAAGATAAGAAAAAAATCATTAATAAACGTAGAGACTTTGATGATAACTTTGAAGACATGTTTATAGAAAAATATGAAAATAGAACAAGAGCATTTATAAAGATACAAGATGGATGCGAAAACTTTTGTAGTTACTGTATCATACCTTTTGTTAGAGGTAAATGTAGATCAAAAGATTTTAATACTGTTTTAGAAGAAATACGTAAAGTTGTTGAAAATGGATTTAAAGAGGTAGTTTTAACAGGAATTCACACTGGAAACTATGGAGTTGATATAAATACTAACTTTGCTAGTTTGCTTAGAGAAATAGTCAAAATTGATGGATTACAAAGGCTTAGAATCTCATCAATAGAAATAAATGAATTAACTGATGAAGTATTAGATATAATTAAAAATAGCCCTGTTGTAGTAAATCATTTACATATTCCAATACAAGCCGCTAGTGATAATGTATTAAAAGCAATGAATAGGAAATATGATCTTAAAACATACATGAATAGAATTAAAACTATTAAAACAATAAAAGAAGATATGAGTATCAGTACCGATATAATAGTAGGACATCCTTATGAGACCGATGAAGACTTTAAAGCATCTCTTAATGCGATTAGAGAAATTGGTTTTTCTAAACTACATGTATTTCCATATTCAAAAAGAAATGGTACAAAGTCAGCTTTAATGCCACAAGTAGATGAAATAACTAAAAAACGTCGTGCAAGAATTTTACTTGATTTATCTCGTGAAGAAGAAATAAAATACATGAATAAATTTATTGGTAAAAATCTAGAAGTACTTATAGAAACAAATAATGGAGAATATTCACTTGGTCATACCACAAATTACTTACATGTTAAAATTTATTCTGACAAACACAAAAGTGAAGACTTGGTTAATGTTAAATTAACTAAAGTGGAATATCCATTTATAATTGGAGAATGTAATTAGGCCTGTTTTAAGGCCTTTTTTATATGCTTATAATGAAGAATTGTAACTATTAATATATTTGAACAGATAGATATTAAAAAGCCATATATGCCCCAAAAGAAACAGCATGAGAAGATGATTATACTTTTAATAATTATTGATACTAAATTATCAAGCATAATATACTTTGATAAATTAATTGATTGTAATACCGATGCAAGTGGTGCTTGAACATAATAAATTAAGAAGAATGGGGCAACCACTCTTAAATATGTAACACCATAGCTAGTGTTGTAAATTAATTTTAAAAAGAATTCTGGAAATATAAATAATATTATAGTAACAGGTACTCCTATTAAAAGTGAATAGAAAACAGCTTGTTTTAACTTCTTTTTAACATAATCAATTTGCTTATCATAATAAGCTTTAGTAACAACAGGAAGTAGGGCACTACTAATCGCATTACTAAAGAATCCAGGTAAAAGAAGAAGAGGCATTACATATCCTTCTACTATTCCATAATCATTAATTAATATATTACTACCAATCCCACTAATAACCCCCGCAGTAGTAATTAATATTGGTTCAAAAAAATATCCAATAGAGCCAACTAACCTTGCCATAGTAGTAGGAAGAGCTATTCTTAAAACCTCTTTTACATTATATACATTTGGTCTAATATCACTACTAGTAATTTTAGCATTTCTAGGAAAGAATAAAAGAAGTATTAATGAAGAAGATAACTCACTTATAATATTAACACCTACAAGTAAAGATACCGCAAATACTAAACTTTTTTCTAAAGCACGAGGAACTAATAAAATTATTAAAATAAGCCTTACTATTTGTTCAAATACATTTGATATAACATGAGGTAACATTTTTTGTTTACCAAAAAAATACCCTCTTAATATACTTGATAAACTATCAAAAGGTAAGACAAGTGCAATTGCTAGTATAGGATAATAACTTCTAGGATCTTTTAATAACTTAGTTGAAAGAGTAGGGGCTATAATAAAAATTACTAATATAAGTAATATATTTAACATTAAAGAAAAAGGTATTATAGAAAATATAATATTTTTATTATTATGATTATCTTCAGCAATTAATTTACTTATAGCGATTGGAAATCCAAGTTGAGATAAAGTCATAAATAAAGAAAAAGTAGGAAATATAAGCATATATAAACTTATGCCTTCACTTCCTACTATTCTAGTCATTATTATCCTAATAAAGATACCAAATACTTTAGTTAATGCTCCACCTATAATAAGTATAATTGTTGATATTAAAAATTTCTCTTTTTTCATATTTTCCCTTTACATAAAAAAATATGATATAAAAAAGAAATTAAGAACAAAAGACAAAATAAAATTTGTCATTAATTATTACTTAGATAGATTATAAATTATATTATTGCATAAATTGCATAATTATTGCTGCAATTGAAGAACCTACCATTGCTAGTAAAAGTATTATTGTTATAATTTTAATAACTGTTTTATTCATCTTTAACACCTCAAATATAATTATAATAAATTTATCGATATTTGTAAAATAAATTTATAAATAACTTTATTACTTACTTAATAGTATTAACTGGGTGAAGAAATAATGAATAATAAACTATATGCAGCAAAAAACTCTATAATTAAGCAGAAAAAACTTTATAGAATTATAATTACACTAATGATTTTTGGAATAATATCTGGAATACTATTTATATTTTTTATAAGTAAAGAAAGTAAAACTAAAGCCCTAGTAAGTATTAAAAACTTTTTTGATTTAATGAATACATCAACAGGTATTAATTATGGTAAATCACTTTTAAATACATTAGTTAATAATATTGGTTATGTACTATTAATTTGGTTACTTGGAATATCAATAATAGGATTACCAATTACTATCGTACTAGCTTTTATGAAAAGTTTTATAGTAGGATTTTCAATTTCATCTATTATTTCATGCTATAAGGCAAAAGGTATATTAGGAGCATTTTTATATGTATTTCCTCATCAAATTATAATACTTTTTATATATTTGCTATTATCTTTTTATTCTATATCTTTTTCCATTAAATTATTCAAATCACTTTTTTTAAAACAAACTATTAATTTTAGAGTAGTAATGCAAAAATATATAAAAATACTATTAATATCTTTAATAGGTATTATTATTGTATCTTTATATGAGGTATTTATTTCTACTTATTTTATTAAACTTTTTACAATGTTATTAAAATAGTGTATAATTGTTGTTGGTGAAGTTTATGAGTAAAAAAGTTGTAATAGGAATGAGTGGAGGAGTAGATAGTAGTGTTGCGGCTATTCTACTTAAGAATGCAGGATATGAAGTAATCGGACTATTTATGAGAAATTGGGATAGTTCTATTAACAATGACTTCTTAGGTAATCCTAATTTAAATAATAATATCTGTCCTCAGGAACAAGATTATAATGATGCAATTGAGGTATGTAAAAAAATTGGTATACCGCTTCATAGAATAGATTTTGTTAAAGAATACTGGGATAATGTATTTACGTATTTTTTAGATGAATTAAAAAAAGGTAGAACACCTAATCCTGATATTATGTGTAATAAATATATAAAGTTTGATGCTTTCGCAAAAGAAGCCAAAAGACTTGGTGCTGATTACATCGCAACTGGACATTATGCAAAAATAAAAGATGGTAAACTTTATAAAAGCTTTGATACTAATAAAGATCAAACATATTTCTTATCACAACTATCAGAGGAACAATTAAAAAACGTTTTATTTCCACTTGGTGATATAGATAAAACTGAAGTAAGAAAAATCGCAAAGGAATATGATTTAATTACTGCATCTAAAAAAGATTCTACTGGAATTTGCTTTATTGGTGAAAGAAACTTCAAAGAATTTTTAAAAAATTACTTACCAAATATTCCAGGTGACATTATTAATATTGATACAAATAAAAAAGTTGGAGAACATATTGGCCTTATGTATTATACAATTGGTCAAAGACGTGGACTTGATATTGGGGGTAACGATGAAAGATTGTTTGTAGTTGGAAAAGACCTAGATAAAAACATCTTGTATGTAGCACTAGGAGAAGATAATGAGTATTTATATTCAGACAGTTGTATAGTAGATAATCTTAACTTTAATTGTTCACTAAGGCCAACTAAATGTAGTGCAAAATTCAGATATAGAGCTATTGATTATCCAGTAGAAATAGAATACCTAAACGATAAAGAGGTATTAGTCAAATACGATAGGATTAAGTCTGTAACACCAGGACAAGCATGTGTGTTTTATCTAGACAACCAATGTATAGGTGGCGGAATTATTAAAGAAGTTAGAAAAGATAATAAAAAATTATGGTATTTGTTATAATAAACTTTAATTATAACAAATACTTTTTCTTTTTAATATAGATAAGTAAAATAAAAAGTGTAAATTTACACTTGTTTTTTGTAAATAAAAGTGTTAAACTTGTTATAGAATGAAGGGTAGGGAAACACTTATGGATAAATTGAATGAATTATTAAGTGATTTAGGAATATCTAAGGTTAGGTTGGCAAAATATTTAGGAGTTTCAAGACAAATGTTATATAACTATTTGGCATTAAAAGATTTAAATGAATGGCCAAATGAAAAAGCTACTAAGCTGTTTAGTTTGCTAGATGTCGCAAATGAAAAAGAATTTAGTAAAATTAAAATAGATGGTAACTATATAATGGATGTAGAAACCAGACTAAATGAAGGTGTAAAAGATGCTAGTGAACGTGAAGTTTTGACAGATTTAAAGGGATTTAATAAGAAAGAACAGGAATTACTTACAGATATCATTAACCTTTTAAAAGAAAAGCTTCAGGAAGATAATACAAAAGATACATATAATGCATTTGTATATCTATATCATTATTTACAATCTATGGGTTCTTCTAAAGAATTAAAATATATTCTAGCATATATATCTAAATCAATGGGATTTACAAACGCAAATGAATTCTTATTTAATCCAGATCAACAATTTATATTTGAAAGTATAATGTTCTCTGGAATGTCAATTTATCATAATGGAACTGCATCAAAGGTTAAACTTGCTGAATCACATAAAAGATTTGAACAAGATATTGAACATAAGAATGAAGAAAAATTAAGCCGTACTCAAGAATTAAATACTGCAAAAGTTCAAGCATTAAGAGAATTAGGATATAATGCAATCAACGAATCAAATGCAAAAGAAGTATTAGAAAAAATTGCTGAAATACAATCAAGAAAAGTATAAAATTAATTAATATAATAGAGTAGAGTAGTAGTAGAGATACCACTACTTTTTGTTTAGGAGAAAATATGCAAATGATAGAAAATATAATAAGAAAAATATTAATATTCTTCGGAATCATTAAAGAAGAAAAAGACTTACTAAAAGAAAAAAACATTTACAAGAAAAAGAATATAATGACAGACTATGAATATAAATTTTATTTAATTTTAAAAGAATTAGAAAAATATAACTATAAAGTTATTCCACAAGTTAATCTAGCTACAATAGTAGAAAAAGTAAACAATAAAAGGTATTACACTGAATTATTTAGAAATATAGACTTTGTAATATTTAATGAGGATTTAACAGATGTATTACTATTAATCGAAGTTAACAAAATCAAGGGATATTAAAGTAAAATCTATATGTGCTAATGCCGGGCTTAATTTAATAACTTTTTATACTAAATATGCAAATGAGAAGTCATATGTATTAAATAGAGTTCTTACAAGTATTACAACAAACAACAATAACAATATAGAACCAACAAATAATAAAATAGAAACATCATAATTCATGTAAGATATTATATAAAAAACGCCTTCATTCTATTAAAATCAAGTCATCTTTCAACTTCCGATAATTGATAAGATGTAACTTAAAAAGACTAGAAAACTAGTCTTTTTTTTCTTGCTCTTCAACATATTTTTGCAAAATGTATTCAACCATTTTATTGAAACTTCTTTTTTCCTTTTCTGCAAAATATTCTATGCTTTCTTTTAATTCCTCATCAATTCTGATTAAGGTAGCAACTTTATTATCCATATTATCACTCCAACATCATTATGATATCAAAATATTTTTAAATTTAATATTTACAAAATGATATCATTATGTTATATATTAATTAGTGATATCATAATGTTATCACACAGAAAGGAGAGAATGAAAATGCAAACACAAGTAATGTTGCTAAATGTTTTAAAGTATGAAAAAAATGAAAAGAAAGGTACTAGAATTGGTTTAATATTTGCCGAGAAAGATAGTTTACAAGAAACTCCAAATTTTAAAGGATATAAGGAAATAGGCGTTTTTTACGATGGACACGAGGTTTTTAGTAAAATCCCTAAAGACTTCATAGGTAGACCTGTTACCGCTTATATAAAAGAGGTAACTAATCCTATTAATCCATTGAAAAAAAGCCAAATTATAGCCACTTTAGAATATGAAAACAATTCTATTGATTTATTATAATCCTAATCGTGACAATTTCTATTTTCGATGGTGTCAACCTATAGAATTATCAATATATAATTTTTACGTTGGTTTTAAAAATTCGTATGGTCATGAAATAATAGGAATATTGCTTTTTTATAATCATAAAACTATACCTCTTAAAAGTTATTATAGTTATATTGATTTTTATTACAATAATAAAAAGAAAGCAAATTTAAAAAATGTTTTAATAGATAAAACAATATATCTATTAAATAAATTAAAAAAATAGAAAGGAGCGAAACTATGGGAAGTTTATTTTTTATAGGCGATGCTACTACTGGAACTGGTATTGCTGGTCTTGCAGACGCCTTAAAAGGTATTTTAACTACTGACGCTTTTCTTGGGGCTTTAACCACTTTAGTTCCAGTCATTGGGGGCGTACTAATTTTTGCGTTCGTTTATCGTACAGTTAGAAAATTAGTGAACGGTAGTCAAAAGGGTAAAGCGAAAATATAAAATAGGGGACTTTTTGTCCTCTTTTTCTTAATGAAGGAGGAAATAATATGTTTGATATTGCTATGACATATTTAAATCAAATGTTTAATTTTATTATTCCAATGGTATCTTTATATTTAGTTTTTGATATTATTGGAGATTTGTTATTTAAGAGGTGATGTTATGAGTAAAATTTATGTACCTAAAGATAATACTTATAATAAGTGTTATGTAGTTCAAAGTGAGGGCGTTATACGTGGATATAATAAAGTTCCAACTTATAATACAGATTATTCTTACAGAGATTATTATATAAATTCTGATTATATTTTCAAAGATGGTACTGGTTCTTGGGGTAGTAGTAGTTATTATGGTTTGCCTATTTGTTTGTCAAAAGAAATTATTACAAATGAAGAATATTATAGATTAGATTTTGATAAGTCTTTGATTATTTTTCTTATCTTCGCTTTAGTAATTTTTTATATTCCAACTAAAGTTTTTTATCAAATTTTTAGGAGGCGTCATTAATGAAGAAATATATTATAGCATTTTTCTTTTTTTGTCTATCACTTTTTTTGATTAATGATGTTTATGCTGAGGACAGATTTACTTTATCTGGTTATAATAGTTTGATTAATGCTAGTTTGTGGAATTGTTCAGGCTCTAATACTTGTTCTGCCTCATTGCCAACACAAACTCAGACTTATGATGGCGATTATTTGTTTTATACATCTGGACAAGATGTTACTATTGGTGCAAATGGTATTTTTTGGGCTATTCAAAGTCCTGTAAATTTTAGTTCAAATTATTTATATTCTGTTAATGCTTTGGTTTGTTATAACTCTAAAGCAAATAATACTTTTCAGTTTTTAACTGGAGAATCTGGAAATTTAGACGCTTTCGAATATGGTAGTTATTCTAAAGTTTATAATAACTGGGCACCTAATAGTTACACTTATACACTTCCATGGAGTAATACGTTTTTAACTATTACTTTGTCTAGTTGTAGAAGTGTTACAGGTTTTATTAATCCTAGTAAAAATGGAAATTTCTTAGGCTTAAGGCTTAAAAATTCTGGTGGTACAATAGGGGCTCAGCGTGTTTCTGTTTTTGGTTTACAAGTTGAATCTCTTGGAGTTGATAGTTCTTCTCTACGTTCTGTTTTAGAAAGTTCTATATCTTCTAGTGGTTTAGCTAAGGCAAGTGATGTTAATGAAGTAAAAAAAGCACAAGAACAGATTAAGACCGAATTAAAGAACACTCAACAAAGTATTGATAAGCAAACAGAACAACAAAATAAGAATCATAAAGAAACTATGGACGCTATAACAAGTGAGGACGCACCAGACTCAAGTCAATATGGAAATGTTGCTGGTTGGTTACCTGCGGGGACAATTGATTCATTAGTAAATTTACCACTTTCAATGTTAACTTCTATAAATAATTCTGCTACTAAAACTTGCACACCTTATAATTTACCATTTATTAACAATACTACAATTTCAATGCCATGTATTGGAAATTATTTAGAAAATTTAAATGGTTTTGGAACAGTTATTTCTAGTATTGATTTATTAATGAGTGTATTTCTTTTATATAAACTGTTAATGTCACTTTACAAAGATATACAAAAACATCTAGATTTAAAAAATACTGATTCAGATTTAGGAGGTATAGAGTAATGTTTAAAGCACTTTTTAATATTATTTTTAATCTTTTAGCAACTTTAGTTCAATTGGTTTGTTTACCTTTAAATACATTAATTGATAATTTATTGCCTGATTTAGCAGAAAAGATTAGTTATTTAACTTCTAAGTTTCCTGTGGTTTTTCAAAATTTAGCATGGTTTGTAAATATTTTACCAACGTTTACAAGAACAATTTTTTTATTTGCTATTAATGTAATTATAGTAAAATATACAATTTATATGAGTGTTCACGCTATTATCAAAGTTTGGAATTTATTCCAAAAATTAAAATTTTGGTAGGAGGATTAAAATGCAAATATTTAAATATGATATAAAATTTAATACTTTTTTTAAAAGGGGAGTACCTAATTTCAATGATAACTGGGGTTGTTATTGTATAACAGGTTTTCAGGGTTCTGGTAAAACTTATTATGCTGTTTATTTACTATTACAACTTAAGCAAATAAATTATAAAATTTATACAAATATTAGGAGTTTAAAACTAACTAATCAAGAGGTTTTCTATTTTGAAAAAATAGATGAGATTACCTCAAATATAGAAGAAGATACAATTTTTGTTATTGATGAGATTTCTAAAAAATACTCAAAGAACTCCCCACCTGATAAGCCTTTTTACTCATGGTTACAACAGTCTAGAAAGCGACACAGAATTGTTATAATGATAACTCAGGAGTGGAAAGAAGTTCCGATGTGGTTAAGGCGTCCTGTTAGATTTATGTATAACACGCATAAGGTTCCGCTTTTGCCTCTTTTCATTACTTCTGTTGGCGATGGTTTAAATACTATTTTTAATTCTGAAACTATGGAGTGGGAGTGTCCTATCATTAAATACGTTATATATAAACGAACAAAAGAAATTTGTAAACTCTACGATACTCTAGAACCTGTTAACACGTTGTAGCACCCACCTTTTAAAAAAGGTGGAGTGCTTTTCAATACATATCACTAAGAAAAAATAATAAAACTTGATGGAGATAACGTATTTTGTCAAAAATGCGTTAGATTTATCAAGTAAGCAAACGATAGTGCGGTAGGTTGGTCTTCTTACTTGACTAAAGACCAACTTAGCGGAATTTTAGGAGGTGTCGAGATAGAAACATTAACTCATTATTCTTCAAAAAACCACCTATTTTTAGAAGAATATAACACTACTAAAACGATATTTAAAAATGGGGTAGAGAAAATCAAAAAAACTTCTTTTTCAACTCTAAAAGGTATAAATAAAAATAACAAACATAATGGAACCATGACAGAGGAAGAGTTAGAAGAAAAAACAAAAAAATACTTAAAAAAAGTAAAATCAAATATTATTGATTTAGCATTTAATTATAATAAATGGGAGTATTTTATTACTTTAACTTTTGATTTTAGAG